>JAANMX010000175.1_pt1 | contig 83019 bp, 57 predicted proteins | sample 7279681 | NCBI WGS metagenome assembly JAANMX01 (sample SAMN14094542, study PRJNA606508) | bioreactor metagenome | isolation source: A lab-scale SPAN reactor treating ammonium-rich wastewater day 351 | place: Ireland: Galway | collected 2018-01-01
CGGCAGGGAGGCAAGGCCTACAACCCAGCTGCGTTGACTCGGAGTCCCGTCCCACCAGGAGCCGTTGTCACGCTGGGTGCGGCGCAGGTAAGCAACGCCTCGGTCGATCGCCTCCTTGATTTGGTTCTGCTTGTCGAGGGGCAGTCCGCCAGGGTCACCCGCGGGGACGGCGACCCCGACTTTGGGCGGTCTCTCGTCCGCAGGACGCAAGGGCCTGGCCGCTGGGGCCGGTGCCGGGGGTGGGCCACCGGGGGCAGACGGCGCAGCGGGGGCCTCGACCAGCGGGGCAGGCGGTTCGGGACGGCTGGCCGGGGCAGGAGGGGCGGACTGAGCCGGAAGGGCCGGCGGGGGCACCACGACCGGCGGGGCCGCCTGGGGAGCCTGAGGCGGAGGTGCAGACACCACCGGCCAGGTGGCCCTGCCTTCGAGGCCGGAAGGAGCGGCGGGCTCATCCCCTGCCAGGCAGTACACCAGCAGGCCGATCCCCAACCCCAGAGCCAGGAGGACTCCCCCTGCCAGGCAGCGGGGCGCCCTGCCGCGGCCCGCCTGCGTGCGCTGCTGCGCGGCCGTCGCCAGCGCGCTGTCCGTCGGCGTGGAGGGCGACGGCTGGATCCACCAGGGGGGTTCCGCAGGCGGCAGAAGAGCGCCCGTCGGGTCCGGCGGACTGCAGGGCGGCTGCTGGACCCACCAGAGGGTTTCCGGGGGGGAAAGCGGAGGGCCGGTGTCCGCCGCAGCGCCGCAGTGGGCGCAGCGGGCGGGCTCCCCAGCGTGCGGCGGGCACGGGGCTTTCAACTCACGGCGGCAACGGGAACAGAGTAGCTTCGCCTCCATGGAACCCTCCTGAAGCGAATGGTGTGTTCCGCGCTCGTCACCGATCAGGCCGGAAGGCAGGACTGAAGGTCGTCCTGACGAGTGATGGTTTGCATCAGAAGCGCAGGATAGTATAGTGGACCCCATTGTCTAGACCAAAAAATAGCGATCCTTCGCTACACCCCGGAGGTCGTTCTCCCTCGACCTCCCCGGAACAGAGAGAGGCTAGCCGGGGGTCCAGGGGGTGGCAATGAACGCCCCTGGTCGCCTCACGGATGAGGCGAAATCTGCGGCATGGACGCCCACCGCCCGCACCCCTTGGCCCGCCTCCCCTCCCCATAAACCTCCGCCGGTGTCCGGTATCCCAACGCCTGGTGCAACCGCTCCTCGTTGTAGAACCCGAAGTACCGCCTCAGACCCTGCGCCAATTCCGGCACCGTCTCGTAACACTTCAGGTACACATCCTCGTACTTCACCGTCCGCCACAATCTCTCCACGAACACGTTGTCCAGGCACTGCCCCCGCCCGTCCATGCTCACTGCCACCCTGGCCTGCTCCAGACGCCCCGTGAAGCCCTCGGCCGTGAACTGGGACCCCTGGTCCGTGTTGAACACTTCCGGTTGGCCACGCCCCAACGCCTCGTCCAGCATCTCTAGTAGCCCGCCTCGCATCCGCCACGACTGCTTCAAGCCGGCGCAACAATTCATCCTTTGGGATCGGCCCACGTTCGGCGAACTCGGCAGGGCGATTGCGGTTGTCAGATGCACCACCGACGCGGGCGACGATCCATTGCCTCACGTTGCCGCACAGGTGCAGAATCAGGTTGCCGATGTTGTTGAGGCTCGGCTGGGAGCGCCACCACACCTGTTCGTCATTCAACTGGCCCAGGCAGTGCTTGATGCGCTCCAGGGCGCTGTCCATCTCCTGTGCCGCCGCAGCGCCAACAACAGCCGCCAGTTCGTCAGCAGTCATACTGGTTCCTCCAGGAGTCCAAATGAGCGTGGCGGGCAGGCCCCGGTACGTCACCATCCCATCTTCAACAACGTGGCTGACATCGACCAGCATGGACGGCTCCCGTGCGATTCAGAGGTTGCGGACACGGCGGACAACCCGCTCGTCTACCCGATACTCCACCGCTTCCCAAAAACTCATGGCCCAGGGGTGGTCCTTCTCCACCAGCGCCGTGATGCGCTTGGCTCCCTGCTCGGCGAACTTCCGTTCGACTTCGGCAACCAGCGAACGGGCAACGCCGTGTCGCCGGAAATCAGGATGAACAGCCAGCCGGTAGATGTTGCCTCGCCAGCCGTCAAACACCCCGATGATCGAGCCAATGACTCGGCCATCGACTTCAGCCACGAGGACGTGGGCAGAGCTTTCGGTAATGGCTCGGCGCAGATCATCGGCGTTGTCGGTCACGCCGGGCGTGGCGTCGGCCTTCCGCCAGAGTTCGAGGACCACTCCTATATCTTCCAGCCGGCACGGACGAATGGACAGGCTGTTCGCTCTCTGCTCGGTCATCGTCGCCTCCAGCAAACGAAAAAAGGCCCGCAGCAGGCACAACCTGCCACGGGCCTCTTCTTATTCCCATCAACTGACTCAGGGCGTCAATCGAGGAAGGCCACGTTCCGCATGGCCTTCGACTGCCCTTCCGTGTTCATCAAAACCCGGTGCCAGCCGTGCAGCGTGATGGTGGCGTGGTCGGCGTGCCGGATGCGACCCTTGACGTAGACGCCCGGATTCCGACGCATGGTGCGCCAGCCCCAGCCCTTCGCCTTCGGGTTGCCGGCCAGGTTCGCCTTGTACTGTGCCTCGGTGACGCCGTTCGGGTGGCGGGAGCAGACGTAGACTGTCTCGCCGCCCGTGCGATAGCAGAAGTCCGCCCAATGCGGCTTGCCGCCATTGCCACGAGCCAGTGGCTCTTCCCGAAGGACCAGCTTCTCATCCACGGCCATGTCAGCGACCGGCAGGAAGAACCATTCGCCCTGGCGGACGTAGGCGGCGTTCTTGCGGCGGCTGCGGGCCTTGGCCTTGAGTCCCTTGCGGGCCTGGGCGCTCTGAACCTCAGTAGGCTTGAGGGCTTCCTTGGCCTGCCGGACGGTGCCGACCGGGGCGGTTTCAGGGATGCCAGCGACGAACCAGTGTCGTTCGTCGTGACCGCAGAGGAACTTGCTCTTGTCCTTGCCTTCCCGAACGAGCAGCAGAAGATGGCGGTCGGTGGGTTGCACATCGAGGACGGCGATCTCGGCCTCGGCCCCCGGCTGCTTGATGATCTCGAAGAACTCACCCTTGCGGTCGGTCTGCACGTCCAGGGAGATGACGCCTGCCGTGCGGGTGCGCCGGGATGGGCGATCAGCGACCTTCAGCCGAGCGCCGATGCGGGCGAACTTCGTGTCAAGCAGGTTCGTGTCCATAAGAGGGGTGACACGACCAGAGCGCATGTGGTTCGCAGGGACCGATTCGTAAAATGTCGGTGCGAAGGCGAGTGACGGCGGGTGACGAAGGGCAAGTCCATGAGCCAGACGAGCGAAGACGTGCAGGCTGCCTCGGATCGGAGGGGATGCTCATGAACGCCGTCGAATTGGTCCAGCGCCTTCACCAGCATCGGGCCTGGGTGAATCGCAACCTGCTGACCGCCGCCGCCAGCCTGAGCGACGGGCAGTTGCGGTCGCCATTCGCCATCGGCCAGGGTTCGATCTGGAGGTCGCTGGTCCATCTCTACGCCAGCGAGTACGTCTGGCTTGAAGCCTTGCTGGGTGACGACGACCCTCTCCTCCCCGGCGACTTACCGGGCAAGTTACCCGGCAACCAGCAGGGGGAGGGCGGCATCACGGGGTTGGACGAATTGCGGCAGAAGTGGTCGGCCCTGGAGCAGCGGTGGGTCGGTTTCAGCGAAGGCGGCAGGTATGTACATCGGCGTGCTTCTCGTTTCACGGGCTGAGTCTGTTGGCTTCCTCGGTTCGACACGGCTTCCTCGCTGGCGGTCCATGACACGGCTATCCAGATAAGATAACCGCCGGCACGCCATCAGGCCGTAGCGCTGGCCCAGCGAGGCGTGACGGGCCGAGAACGAAGGAGAGTGAACATGACGCCTGTACCCGACCGCAGCACGTTTGAAGCCCTGTACGCCGGCCAAGCCCCCTGGGACATCGGCAAGCCGCAGAAGCCCTTCATCGACATGGCCGACCACATCACCGGCTCTGTCCTCGATGCTGGATGCGGCACCGGCGACACCGCCCTGTTCTTCGCCGGTCGAGGGTGTAAGGTCACGGGAATCGACTTCCTTGAAGTGCCGATCCAGCGGGCGCAGCGCAAAGTGACAGAGCAAGGCGTGCCGGTCACGTTCCTGGTCAAAGACGCCATGACCCTCAAGGACTGGTCCGAGCGGTTCGACAACGTGATCGACAGCGGCTTATTTCACGTCTTCAGCGATGACAACCGCCGCCGCTACGTCGAGGGGCTGGCGACGGTCCTCAAGCCGGGCGGACGGCTATTCCTGATGTGCTTCAGCGACGAGGAATCAGGGACGCAGGGGCCGAGGCGGGTGTCGAGGAAGGAACTGCACGATGCCTTCGCCGTGGGTTGGATCATCGAGTCCATCGAGCCGGTGCAGGTCGAGGTCCGGCCTGACCTGAAGGACTTCACGTTCAGCGAGGGCGGGCCGAAGGCGTGGTTCGTGGTGGTGCGGCGAGCGGGATGACTCCTGCCGTGCGAGAGTGGCAAAAATGTGGCAATGGTGGCAAGAAGGGAACCGGGTGGTCATGAGGGCAAGGAACGATCTCATTGACTGCGTGCGCTCAGGGGCATGGGTGGCAAATTCGTGCTGCCGTTCTGCTTCAAGACCGTCAAAGGGACGCGCACCAGCCACCACCTGATCTTCGTCAGCAAGCATCCGCTGGGCTACAAGATCATGAAGAAGGTCATGGCCAACCAGAGTTCCTCGGCCGACCAGGGCGTCGCCAGCTTCGAGTACAATCCGGCGGATGTCCGGATGCCGCTACTGTTCGAGTTGACCCGACCGCTGGACGACCTGAAAGAGATGCTGCTGGAGCAGTTCGCCGGCAAGACCATGAGCATGATAGAAATCTACGACGCCCACAACGTGGACCTGCCATACACCGACTCGAACTACAAAGAAGTGCTGAGCACCCCTACGAGCAGGGCTTCGACCTGCGGCTCGTTCCGGAAAAGCTGGCGGAGCCGCTTACGCTTCGGGCTCGGATGGTCGCTGGCTGGGTCCGGCGGCGCCGGACCCAACCGCCTTCCTCCTCGCGGGCCGCTGATCCCGTATGATGGGCGCAGCGCCCGTTGCAACTAACCGTTACTCGTGGTGCGAAGGCATGCTGTTATCCCTCGACACGATCTGCCAGGCGCAGCGCCGGCTCCGCGGCCTGGTCCACCGTACCCCCCTCATCCCATCGGCCGCGCTGAGCGACTACCTGGGGGCGCGGGTCTACCTCAAGTTGGAACTCCTGCAGAAGACCGGGTCGTTCAAGCCGCGTGGCGCGTTCCACAAGCTCCTTTCGCTGACGCCGGAGGAGCGCGCCCGCGGCGTGGTCGCCGTCAGCGGCGGGAACCACGCGCAGGGCGTCGCGTTCGCCGCCCGGCAGCTCGGGGTCTCGGCCGTCATCGCCATGCCGACCGGGACGCCGCGCAACTACCTCGACGCGACCCGCGGATACGGGGCCGACATCGTCCTCGTTCCCGACATCCGCGCCGCCTTCGCCGAGGCCCAGCGCCTCCAGGCGGAGGGGCGCGTCCTCGTCCACCCGTTCGACGACCCGCTGGTGGCCGCCGGCCAGGGGACGATCGGGCTGGAAATCCTGGAGGACGTGCCGGACGTCACCCGCGTGTACGTGAGTATCGGCGGCGGCGGGCTGATTACGGGGGTGGCGACCGCCCTCAAGGCCATCAACCCGGCGGTGCGGGTGGTCGGCGTGGAGACCCGCGGCGCGGACGCCATGGCGCAGAGCCTGGCGGCGGGCCGGTTGGTGGAGTTGCCGGCGATCACCTCCATCGCCCGCACCCTCGGTGCGCCGAAGGTGTCCGACTTCACGTTCCGGCACGTGCAGGAGCGGGTCGATGAGGTCGTTGTGGTGGATGACGCCGAGGCGGTGCAGGCGTTGACCCTGATCCTGGAACGGACCAAGTACCTGACCGAGCCGGCGGCGTCGTGCTGTCTCGCGGCGGCCGCACGCCACCGGAGCCAGTTCCGGCCGGACGATCAGGTCGTCTTGCTGCTCTGCGGTGGGAACGTGTCGGCGGCGGACCTGTGCGCGTTCCACCAGCGCTTCGCTGAGCCAGGGCGGTAGGAAGGGCGCCGGACTACTCTCCGAGGTCCGATCTGGATAAGATGCCTCTTCCTTCCTGAACGTCAGGGACTAACCGCTCCCCCTCGCTCGCGGTAGCGCGACCCAGGGGCTGGCGCCCGGGCGAAGGGCGAAGGTGCAGAAGACCGGCCCGGTCCAGCCGGTCCTTCCGCACGGTATATCACACCCCATTCACGAAAGGCCGAGGACTGCAATGAAGAAAAGGAAAGGACGACGCAAGGTTGGACGGAAGAAGCGGCGCATGCGGGCCCGGATCCGCCACCGCAAGTAAACAACTCTCCCCGAGGGAGATGCGGCCGGATGTCCCTCCGCCCGCGACCTGCTTCGCTCACCCCCTCCCTACCCCTGCCGCCTGGACCGGGTCGCCACCCGGATAACCCCCTGATGCGGGGGCCAGCGGAACCTGTCCACTCTCTTGCTCCCCTCTCCCACCAGGGGAGAGGGGAGAGGCCAGCCGATCCCTCCGACTGCGCAAACTATTCGGCGTTTGCCGCCTCTGCCGCTCTGTACATCTTTCGGCCCCTCCCGCTGCCGCCGGCACCCTGGAGAGCGGAGGGAGCGCAACCGATTCTGAAGTTATCGGCCAGTTAACGACGATCGGGAGACGCGCCAGGAGCGTGCCCGGGTGCGCGCGCCTATCCCCGACCGCCGGAACTGGCCGCGCACCCGCCCTCTGGGTGCCAGGCCGGCCGCCCCGCCCCACGTTCCGCCGTGAGACGCCATGCTGTTTTGCACGCTGCCCTTTGTCCTCTTCTTCGCGCTCGTCTTCGCCCTTTACTGGGCGCTGCCGTGGCCGCGGGCGCGCGTCTACCTCCTTCTGGCCGCGAGCATCTTCTTCTACGCCGTCTGGAACAAATGGCTGGCCGTCATCGTCTGCGTCTCGACCGCCCTCGATTACCTGATCGCGCGGGCGCTGGACGCCAGCCCGTCGGCCCGGCTGCGCAAGGGGCTGCTCGCCGTCAGCGTGACCGCCAACCTCGGGCTGCTCTGCTATTTCAAGTACGCCAACTTCTTCCTGCGCTCGCTGGAGGACGGACTGCACGCGGCCGGGCTGTCGGCGTCGCTGCCGGTGCTGAGCGTGCTTCTGCCGCTGGGCATCTCGTTCTACACCTTCGAGGCGATCAGCTACACGGTGGATGTGTACCGCCGCCGCATCCGGGCTGAGCGGAGCCTGCCCCACTTCATGCTATTCATTCTGTTCTTCCCGCATCTGGTGGCCGGCCCGATCGTGCGCGCCCGCGACTTCCTGCCGCAAGTCGGCCGCCGCAAGCGCTGGAGCTGGCCGCGGCTGGCGCTCGGCGCCCGGTTCGTCGTCCTCGGGGTGTTCAAGAAGCTGGCGGTTGCCGACCTGATGGCCCAGTTCGCCGACCCGATCTTCGCGAACCCGGACGCCTTCGCCGCCACTGCCCTGTGGATGGCCGCCGTGGCGTATGCCTTGCAGGTGTACTGCGACTTCTCCGGGTACTCGGACATCGCTCTCGGGTGCGCCCACATGCTCGGCTACCGGCTGACGCGGAACTTCGACATGCCGTACCTGGCGCGCAACCTCGCCGAGTTCTGGCGGCGCTGGCACATCTCGCTGTCGAGCTGGATCCGCGACTACCTGTTCATCCCGCTGGGCGGGAGCCGGTGCGGGCGCTGGCGGCTGTACCGCAACCTGATCCTGACGATGGCCCTGGCCGGGCTGTGGCACGGGGCGGCGTGGCACTACGTCGTGTTCGGCGTCGTGCAGGGGCTGATGCTCTGCGTCCACCGCGGGTTCCGCGCCTTCGCGGACGGCCGGCCGCAGCTGACGGCGGCGCTGGCGGCGGCCCCGGGGACAGCACTGCGCGTCGCCTTCACGTTCCTGTGCTTCTGCTGCAGCCTGGTGATCTTCCGGTCGGAGACGCTGGCGAACGCCGGGACCATGCTGACCCGCATGCTGACGGCGGCGGACGGGCTCGCAACGCCGCTGCCGGCGCTGACGCTGGGGCTGGTGGTGGCGGTCGTGGGGCTGGGCCACTACTGCGGCCAGCCCGAGCGGCTCAAGCGGCTCCTGACGGGGGTTTCGCCAGCGGCCCAGGGGATGGCGCTGGCGGTCCTGTTCACATGCGCCGTGATTCTGGCGCCCGACGCGAGCAAGGCGTTCGTGTACTTCCAGTTTTGATGGGCCTGAAGGATCTGAAAAAAACCACGGGTGACGCCCCGTGGCTGCGGTGCCAAGGACTTCACCAGCGGGCGAGGGAACCAGCGATGGCGGCGAGATTCCTGGCACGACGGTCGCGGCGTCAGCTGTTCTGGCTGGTGGCTGGCCTCGCGCTGTGCCAGGTAGTGCTGGCGGTGGCGGTTGACGGCTATCTGCCGCAGGTGCGCGACCCGGAATACACGATCAAGCTCGACCGGCTGCGCGCCCGCCGCGCCGAGGCGCCCGACCGGCCGCTGGTGCTGATACTCGGCAGTTCGCGCACCGCGTTCGGGCTGGACGCGCGCCGCCTCAGCGCCAGCGCCGACGGCGCGTCCGCGCTGGTCTTCAACTTCGGCCAGATGGGGGCCGGCCCGCTTCTTAACCTGACGATCCTGCGCCGCCTCCTCGACGCGGGCCTGCGCCCCGATCTGCTCTACGTCGAGCTGGTGCCGAACATGCTCGTCGTTGGAGACGGCCGGTTAATGGAGGAGCGGTTGCTGGACGGCGCCCGGCTGCGCGCCGATGAGGTTTGGCGGCTGGCCCCGCACTACCGCCAGCCCGCCCGCCTGCTCGGCGGCTGGGCGCTGGGACGCGGGCTGCCGTGCTACCGCCATCAGGCCGAATTGCGTCAACTGCTCGCGCTCGACACGCCGTCGGATACGGCCCCGACCGGCGCCCACATCGACAGCCACGGCTGGTTCCCTCGCCACGACCTGATCACCCACAAGGACCACAACGCCTCGTCGGCCCTGGTCCTCGCCCAGAATCGAGAGCAGTGCGGCTGCTCGACCCTGGCCCCCGAGCCGGTCGGCGCGCTCGAGGAGTTGCTGGCCCTGTGTCGGCGCGAGCGCATCGCGGTGACGCTGGTGCGCATGCCCGAGGGCTCGACCTTCCGGGCCATGTACACTCCGGCCGCCCGCGCCGCCTTCACCGGCCTGCTGGCGCAGATGCGGGCGAAGTGGGGGGTGCCGGCGCTCGACGCTCCGGACTGGGTCGCGGACGCCGGCTTCTGGGACACCCACCACATGCTCCCGGACGGAGCCCGCTGCTTCACCGAGCGGTTCGCCCGGGAAGCCGTCCGCCCCGCCCTTGCCCAGCTGCGGTCCTCGGCGGTCGCCGCCCGACCGTGAACCCCAACCCCTGGCACGAGAGAGGCTTTCCCATGTCCCTCGCTCCTGAACTCGCCCCGGACGCGATCACCTGGGAGGAAACCGCGTGCCCGCTGTGCGGCGCGTCCGACGAGGAAGAAGTCCTGCGGGCTCCGTCGGCGTGGGGCGCGTGCCGCGTGGTCTGCTGCCGCGGCTGCGGCATGGGCTACCTCAACCCGCGCCCGGACGAACGGACGGTCGGGCTGCTCTACCCCGATAACTACACCTGGTATCACCCGCCGGCTGTGCGTCCCTCGGCGTGGACCCGGGCCAAGCTGTACCTGCGCCGCCTCGTCATGGGCCGTCATTTCGGCACTCCGGGCGGACCGCGCGGGTGGGGCGAGCACGCGCTGACGTGGCTCGCCGGCTGGTGGCTGTACCCGCGCCGCCAGTCGCTGACGGCTCTCCCCTACCAGGGCGAGGGGCGGCTGCTCGACTACGGATGCGGATCGGGCTGGTTCGCGCGGCAGATGCGCGACCTGGGCTGGAAGGTGACGGGGATGGACTTCAGCTCGTATGCCGCCGCCCAGGTCCACCGGCACTTCGGCATTCCCACCCTGGCGGGGACGCTGCCGCACCCGGAGGTGCGGCCGGGCAGCTTCGACGCGATCACCCTCGGCGCGGTCCTCGAACACGTCCACCGCCCGCACGACCTCGTCGCCGCCGCGGCTGCGGCGCTGGCCCCGGGAGGCTGCCTGGTCGTGTCGGTGCCGAACCTGGCGAGCTGGGGGCTGCACTACTTCGGCCCGCACTGGTGGGGCCTGCAGCTGCCGCACCATCTGCTGCACTTCACCCCGAGTACCCTTCGCCGTCTGCTGGAGGCGAGTGGGCTGGAGGTGCGCACGCTGCGGACAGTCGGGCGGCCGGCGTGGATGCAGCGGTCCGTGGCGGCGGCCCGGCGCAGCGGCGACGCGGTGGGACGGCGGGTGCTGGTGCGTCTGGGAAGGTTGCGGGCCGTATCGAGCCTGCTGGCGCGATGGACCGAGTGGACCGGAGAGACGGACTGCCTTGAGGCCATCGCCTACCGGCCGGGCGGGGCAGCGACCGTGGCGCCGACCCGGGCGGCCTGACACCAGGCTGTCCTCCGTGGGCTTGGCAGCCTCGACCCGTAGCCCGACGCTGATGTCGTCCTTGATCTGCTTGGCGAACTCTGACGCTTGCAGCTCCTCCACCGTCTCGATGAAGATCTCCAGCACCTCGCGGTCGCTGTACCCCGTGCTCGACATCGGTCACACTCCCACTGCTTGGCCGGCCCACGGGACCGCTACTGGGTTCCTTGCCGCGAACGCCGTGAACTGTTCCTGCAGCCGCTCGATGTTCGGGTGGCCGTAACGCTTCTCGATCATTTTAACCGACGTGCCGAAGAGCTGCGACGCGACGTAGATGTCTCCGCCCGTGTCGAGGAACGAGCTGATCGCGCTGTGGCGAAAATTGCACATGCGGATCTCCCGCCGCTCGATGCCGTGATCTTCGAGGTACTCCACCACGTTCGGGCGTCTGAGCAGCCACTGACGCCACTTCTGGGTGACGTTCTGCGGCGACCATGGGTCGCCCCTGAGCGTGCGGAAGATCGGCCCCTCGGGGTGCTTCCTGATGCACTCCTCGACGTACGCCTGTGCCTCGGGCGTGAGGAAGATGATGCGGTCGCGCTGGCTCTTCTTCGCGTTCTTCCAGATGTAGCCCTTCTGGGCGTTCCAACGGAACACCAGCCGTCCGTTCTCGTAGTTGAACGCCTCGGCGTGCCGCAGCTCGCCCGGCCTCGCCCCCGTCAGGCGGAGCAGCCAGAGGTACTTGCCGAACGGCTCGCAGAAGCCGACCTTCCTGTGATGAACAGCCGGCTTGTCCGTCCTAATCTTGCGGTGGTAGGTGGCCTTGGCGAAGCACTCCCCGATGAGCAGGTCCATCAGCTCCTCGGACATGCGGGCGTCGCGGCCACGGAGGATGGGCTGGGGGCGCTCGACCTTCCCGGCCAGCGGGTCGGTTTCGATGAACCCCTTCTTCTTCGCCCACGAGAGCGAGCCGAGGATGAGGGCCACGGCGTGGGCCTTGCTGGTCGGGTTCCACTGCGTCTGCGTCTCCAGCCACTGGTCGAAGTCGTAGGGCTTGAGGTCGCGGACGCGCTTGGCTCCGAACTCGATGGCGAACCCCCGTGCCATCACCTCGAACACGCCCGGCACGCCGCTCTTCCGGGTGGTCCGCAGATGCGCCCGGTACTGGTTTAGCAGGGCAGAAACCAGATAATCATCTGTGCCCTTCGCCTCGTCCTTCGCCATGAGCTTGCGGAATGTGTCGAGCGCCCGCAGATAGGTCGGACCGTTCGGCGCGTCGTCGGGGCCTCGGGCGAGGAAGTGCTGGATGGGGCCGACCCAACACCCATAAGCCTTTTTCGATGCCCAGTAGCGGACGGAAGGTTTCGGTCCGGGCATGGTTGTGGTATCCTGATGGGTTAGGGCCGGAAGTCAGCCCTCTGTACGTCATTATACCAGAACGCCAGGAATTCGTGACGAAACTCGTGCCAACACGCGACGCAAACCAATGACATAAAAGGAGATAAAAATAATATGTACTACATCGACCCGCACATTCACATGATCTCGCGCGTCACCGACGACTACCAGCGCATGGCGCAGTGCGGCTGCGTCGCGGTGAGCGAACCGGCGTTCTGGGCCGGGTTCGACCGCGGCTCCGCCGAGGGCTTTCGTGACTACTTCCGCCACCTCACGGAGTTCGAGCCCAAACGCGCCGCCCAGTTCGGCATCCGCCACTACTCCTGGCTCTGCATCAACGCCAAGGAGGCCGAGAACGTCCAGCTGTCGCGCGAGGTCATCGCCCTCATCCCCGACTTCCTCGACCGCCCGAACGTCCTCGGCATCGGGGAGATCGGCCTGAACAAGAACACGCCCAACGAGGCGACCATCTTCCAGGAACACGTCGATCTGGCGATGAAGACCGGCGAGCTGATCCTGATCCACACCCCGCACCTGGAGGACAAGTACAAGGGTACACGCATGATCGTGGACATGCTCAGGAATGACCGGCGCGTCAACCCGCAGCGCGTCCTTATCGACCACGTCGAGGAACACACCGTCAAGCTGGCCCGCGACGGCGGGTTCTGGTGCGCGATGACCCTCTATCCGACCACGAAATGCACGCCCGAACGCGCGGCGGACATCCTCGAAATGGTCGGGACGGACCAGATCATGGTGAACTCGGCCGGCGACTGGGGCAAGTCGAACCCGCTGGCGGTGCCGGAACTGATCCAGGAGATGAAGCGGCGCGGCCACGGCGAGGACGCGATTCGCAAGGTTGTCTACGAGAACCCGCTGGCGTTTTTCCGCCAGTGTGCCCGGTGGCAGGACTGGGACGAGGTGGAAGGCAAGACCGCCCCGAAGCGCAAGGAACCGAAGAAGCAACCCGTGGCAGGCTGACCGGGCGGGGGGATGGAGGCTGGGGTAAAGCCCACGAGTTGCTGTTTGAGGATTTCGCTCCGGGCGGAACTGTTCGGCCCGCCCGGGGTTAAATACTGTATCCCTTTACGGTACTTGAGGATGACAATGAACCACCTGCAGATCTCGCGGCGGACCCTGTTGAAAGGGCTGGGGGTGAGCATCGGCCTGCCCCTGCTGGAGGGCATGCTCCCGTCTACCCTGACGGCGGCCAACGTGACGCGGCCCACCCCGCCGCGGCGCATGGCTTTCGTGTACGTCCCCAACGGCGTGAACACGAGCGCCTGGACGCCGTCGGCGTCCGGCAGCGAGTTCTCCCTGCCGTACACCCTCGGACCGCTCGCCTCGTTCCGGAACGAACTGCTGGTTCTCGGCGGACTGACATGCGACAAGGCCCGGCCGAACGGCGACGGCCCCGGCGACCACGCCCGGGCGATGGCCGCCTTCCTCACCGGCCGCCAGCCGCGCAAGACGAACGGGGCCGACATCCGCGCCGGCATCTCGGTCGATCAACTGGCGGCCCAGAGTCTCGGCACCGCCACCCGGTTCCCATCGCTGGAGATCGGCTGCGAGGGCGGCCGCCAGGCCGGTAACTGCGACTCCGGGTACAGCTGTGCGTACTCGTCGAACCTGTCCTGGCGGTCGGAGCGGACGCCGAACCCCAAGGAGGTCAACCCGCGAGCCGTGTTCGACCGGCTGTTCGGCAGCCCCAACCAGCGCGAGACCGATCAGGCCCGCGAGCGCCGCGGGCACTACAACCAGAGCATCCTCGACTTCGTCACCGAGGACGCCAACCAGCTGATGAACCGCCTGGGATCCAGCGATCAGCGGCGGATGGACGAGTACCTGACCGCCATCCGCGAGATCGAGCGGCGGGTCGCCCAGGCGAACCCCGACGGCGCGACCACCGCCGCCGCCGGCATGCGCCGCCCGACCGGGGTGCCGCTCGAGTACGGCGAGCACATGCGGCTGATGGCCGACCTGCTCGTCCTTGCCTTCCGGGCGGACCTGACGCGCGTCGCCACCTTCGTCTTCGCCAACGAGGGCAGCAACCGCAACTACCGGATGATCGACATCCCCGAGGGGCACCACGACCTGTCGCACCACGGCCGCGACGAGACGAAGCTCGACAAGCTCCGCCGCATCAACCGCTTCCACATGGAGGCGTTCGCGTATCTGCTCAACAAGATGAAGCAGGTGCGCGAGGGCGACGCCACGCTGCTCGACAACAGCATGGTGCTGTACGGCAGCGGCAACGGCGACGGCAACCGCCACAATCACGACGAGCTGCCGATCCTGCTCGCCGGCAAGGGCGGCGGCACCCTCCGCTGCGGACGCCACGTTCGCTACGCTCGCAACACCCCGCTCTGCAACCTGTACGTCGAGATGCTCGACCGCATGGGGTGCCGGGTCCAGTCCTTCGGCGACAGCAACGGCCGCCTGCCGGACCTGACGTGAGGTAGGCATAAGAGAGGCGTGTAACCAGGGCTCTTACTTAAAGCCCACGGGTGGCGTCCCGTGGGCCAAGTCTCCGAGGACTTGGCCCACGGGACGCCGCCCGTGGGCTTTAAGAGCCTCCTGCCGGCCAGCGCTTACCGGCTTCCGCCGGCGCCCGTGGCGCCCGCGGCCGGGTCGCGGCCGTTGACCCAGGGGCCTTCGAGCCGCTGGTAGTCGGGCGGCACCAGATTGCTGCCGCGATCGCCGCCGGCCCAGCCCTGAATCTGGTTCGGCCGCCCGCGCTCGTCGCTGCGCCGCTCCCAGCGCCGCGCCCAGCTATCGTCGGCCACCACCGGCCGCCGACGCTCGGCGTCCCAGAACAGCACCCGTCCCTGGCGATAGCTCAGCACGCCCATGTTCACCGTTGTGAACGCGGCCGCGCCCAGCTCCGGCGTGCTCAGCGTCTCCCGATTGCGCGTCCGGCAGCATTGCAGGAAGTTCTGCCACAGGGCGTAGGTGTCGTCGCTCTCGAGCGTCGTCGGGATCCGCCGCGCCTGGGCGGCCTGCCGCCCGGCCGGGCCGGTTGGTCTGCCGGCCGGGTGCTGCGGCAGCATCTCGATGTCCATGCCCGGCCCGCTGCGGACGCGCTGGCCGTTGCGCTCGACCGTGTGCGGGGTGAACTTCAGCGTCCCCAACCGTCCGCGGATGCACTCCTCCAGTCCGTGGTCGTTAATCATCGTCGCGCTGATGATCAGCTGGCACCCCTCGTCGTAGTCAGCCACCACCGTTGCCACGTCAGGAACGTCGCGGCCGTCGTACTCCAGATAAATGCCGCCGGCGCCGACGACGCGCTTCGGGTAGCGCACGCCCATGGCCGCGATCGTGTGCGTCGTCTGGTGAACGAACAGATCGGTGAACATGCCGCCGCCGAAGTCCCAGTAGCACCGCCACTGGGCGAAGATGGCCCGGTCGAACGGCATCTCGGGGGCCAACGGCACACCGGGGATGACGGAGAAGCGGGTGCCCAGGAACATCGGCCAGTCGATGGTTCGCGGGGTCATGTCCGCGGTCAGCGGGTAGTAGCGCCACTGGCCGACGAGCGAGTTGCGGTAGTAACTGGTCTGGGCCTGGGCGACGTGGCCGATGTCGCCCCGGCGGATCATCTCGTTGGCGATCCGCCACGTTGGGTCGGCCATCGACTGCACGCCGACCGTCATGACGACGTTGGCGCGGCGGGCGGCATCGACGACCGCCTGCGCTTCCTCGATCGTCTTGGTCATCGGCTTTTCGCAGTAGATGTGCTTGCCGGCGGCGGCCGCATCGACCGACATCTTGGCGTGCCAGTGGTCGGGAGTGGCGATGCAGACGGCGTCCACCTCGCGCAACTCGAGCAGGCGGCGGTAGTCCTTGGTGACGTGCTGGCGGTCGTCGCGCTGCAGCCCGCAGCGCTGGGCCGACGGGTACAGGCCGCGCCCCCGGCCGCGCCCCAGCTGGGGGTCGCCGTCCCAGACGTCGCAGACGCCGACCGGCCGGACGCTGTTGGGGTTCTCCTGCTGCATGCGCAGGACGACGTCGATGTGCTGCTGGCAGCGGCCGCCGACGCCGAGGAAGGCGATACCGATGCGATCGTTGGCGCCGAGGACGCGATCGTAGCTGGCGGCGGTCAGGGACATCGCCGCCGCGCCCGCCGCGGTGTTCCTGAGGAAGTCGCGGCGGTTGCAGTCTGCCTGGGACATGGTGAGGGCTCCCCTCCGAATAAAGGTGTCGGGAAACGGTAGCGGCGCAAGGTAAGCTTATTTATACAGAACGGGGGACCGGATCAGCAGTCCCCCCCGGCGGATCAGGGCGACGGCACGTCACGGGCGGCGGTGCCCGAGCAGCCACGGGTACAGCTCCTCGGTATTGTACGCCCGGTCCCAGCTGTTGTGGCCGACGTCCGGGTACTCGGTGTAATTCGGGTGGGCGCCCAGCGCCCACAACCCGCGCAGGGTGTTCCGCATGCCCTCGACCAGGCTCGCCCTGTCCTTATCGCCGACGAACGCCCAGCACGGAATGCCCTTGATCTTCGCGGCCGCGTCCGGGCCGGCGCCGCCGCAGATGGGCACGATGGCCGCCCAGCGGTTCGGGTGGGCCGCGGCGAAGCTCCAGGTGCCCGACCCGCCCATCGACAGGCCCGTCAGGTAGACGCGCTTCGGATCCACCTTGTACCGCTTGCGCACCTCGTCCAGGATCGCGAGGGCGCGCTTGCCGTCGGCCGAGTCCGCCCTCCAGGTGCGGTCCTGCGATTGCGGGAAGACGACGAGGAACGGAAAGTCCTTCGCGCGCTTCTTGACGACCGGGCCGAGGCCGACCTCGACCGGCTGCTTCTTGCCGCCGCGCGTCTCGCCGGACCCGTGCAGGAACAGGATCAGCGGATACTCCCGGTCGCCCTTGTAATCGTGCGGGACGAACAGGACGTACTTCGCCTCGGCCCCGCCAGCGTCCTTGTGAACGCACTCCAGGAACCCGACCTTGTTCGCGTCTGCTGCCCGCACGGGGCTGGCGGCGACGCATACGACCACGCCCACCGCCCAAACGGCTGCTCTCCAGCGAGTCATCGGTCTCCCCTTCCTTTGCGAGGATGGCACCCCGGTCAACTTCTCACCACGACAGCCGGGCACGACCCCGTCAGTCCGGGGCACTTTACGCCGGACGGGCGCAAAGAAAAGACCGCCGGTTCGCCAGGCAAGTCCCGCCGCGCCGCTCACAGGAGTGGCGCGCCGGTCCCCGGTCCGCCCTCCTGCGCCGTAGGGGCGTCCTTCTTCATCACCGTCACCACGTTCGTGAACAGCGTGGCGTTGGGGATGTACACCTTCCTGTCGTCCGCTTTCAAAACGGTGTAGCGGAGGTTGATCTCGATGACCTGGCCCTCGTGCGGGGCGACGGCGATGCGGTCGCCGTGACGAAACGGCTTGTAGAGGAGCAGCAGGACGCCCGATACCGCGTTGGAGATGATGTCCTTCATCGCCAGCCCGACCGCCAGCCCGGTCAGCCCGAGGCTCGTCACCAGCGCCGTCACGTCCAGCCCGACCGTGCCCAGGGCCGTCACCAGGCCGATGAGCAGCAGGCCGACCTTCGCGGCCCGCGCGAGAAAGTACGTCGGGTCCGGGTCGAGGTGATGCGCAGCGGCGAGGCGGCGCACGAGACGGTCAACGCCCGCGCCCACGATCCAGAATGCGACCAGGACGACGAGCCCGGTCAGCAGGCGCGGCAAGAACAGGAGCAGCTCATTCAGGAACGCTTGCCAGGTAGCGCTGTCCCACATCCCAGGCACTCCGCGGCCAGTTTACCGCCGCGGTAACGGGAGAACTTCTCCCGCCCCCCTGCGCGGCGCCGGCCCTGTCTCTCTTATGGGCGGGAGCGAGGGAGCGGCAACCGTCGGGGCGTGCGGAGGCATGATCGTTCCACCGCTGGCCGTCAGTTTCGACGTGAGCGACCCCGATTGTCTGGTAACGGTATGGTTGGTCTGGCGCTGGAAATGACGGGCCGCGCGGTCAGGGCACGGCAGCCTTCTCCGTCTCCTTCAGGAACTTCGTCAGCTCGGTGAAGAACGTCACCGGCAGGGCGTCGTTGTGGTCCACGCCCGCCAGGCTCAGGAAGCGTTTCGGCTCGTTGGCCGCGTCGTACAGCCGCTTGCCGAGGGCGAACGGGATCAGCGTGTCGGCCGTGCCGTGGGCCACGAACACCGGCCGCCGGCACCGGCCAATCTTCGATACCGAATCGAAGCGGTTGCGCATCAGCCAGCGGACCGGCAGGAACGGGTACAGCCGCGCCCCCACGTCCGGCAGGGTCGTGAACGTCTTGACCAGCACCAGCGCCCGGTGGTCCCGCCGGCTCGCCAGATCGACTGCCACCCCCCCGCCCAGCGACTTGCCCAGCAGAATGAGCTTCTCCGGTGCGACGCGCTGTTCCCTCGTCAGCCAGTCGTGGGCCGCGTCCGCCGCCGCATAGCAGCCCGCCTCGGTCGGCCGGCCCTCGCTCTTGCCGTAGCCGGGGTAGTCGATGATGAGCACCGGCACGTTCAGCCGCTCGCGCAGCTCCAGCACGACGGCCCGGCGGTGGCTCAGGTTGCCGGCGTTACCGTGCAGGTAGAGCAGCGCCCCGTCGGCGCCGGCGCGCGGATACCACCAGCCGTGGATCTTCGTCCCGCCGGCGGTCGTCAGGGAGACGTCCTTGACCTCGGGGACGGGTGGGGGCAGCCACTCCGCGCTCGCCGTGGTGGGGTGATAGACGAGGTAATTCTCGAAGAGCAGCAGCACGAGGATCACCCCCAGGTATGTCAGGGCCAGGATCTTCAGCCAGCGCAACGTGCGGGTCCGCCACGAGGACGGCGCGGGGGTGGCGGCGACGTTGCTCATGGTCTGCATCCGGGCCGGGAACACGGGACGCCCTTCAAAGGACTAAAAGAATGTATGAAAGGCCACGGGTGGCGTCCCGTGTTCCCGGCCCGGCGGTCCAGATCGGCCGGCCCGCCGGGCCGGCGCCCGCAGTTCCCCTGACTGGCGGCCGCTTGCGTTGGCGTCCGCACACCGGATAATGGACGGACCGGATCTCATTTGAAGAGGCAGCCGTCTTTCCCGAGCGACCCCCCACCCCGTGGGCCGCGCAGAGGGCACGCGCATGGACTGGCCGACCGCGACCGACTATTTCGAGGCGATTCAGAGCCCGTCGCTCTGTTTCACGGACCCCGACCTCCGTCAGGGCCAGCCGGCGCCCGGCCCGCTGGGCGTGCCGATGCCGCGCTCCGGCAACTTCGCCGACGTCTACGAGATCCGCAGCCCGGGCGGGCGCAGCTGGGCCGTCAAGTGCTTCACGCGCCGCGTCGAGGGACTCCACGAGCGTTACCAGGCGATCAGCGCCCATCTGGAGCGGGCGCGGTTGCAGTTCATGGTCGATTTCCAGTACCTCGACCGCGGCGTCCGTGTCCGCGGCCAGTGGTATCCGGTGCTCAAGATGGCCTGGGTGGAGGGGCTCACGCTAAACACCTTCGTGCGAATGTACCTGGACCGCCCGCAGACGCTGCTGACGCTGGCGGATCGGCTCTGGGTGCGCATGGCCGAGCAGTTGCGACAGGCGCAGATGGCTCACGCCGACCTGCAGCACGGCAACGTGCTCCTCGTGCCGGGCGCCGACAGTAGCGCCCTCAAGCTGCGCCTGATCGACTACGACGGCATGTTTGTGCCGGCCCTGGCCGGGACCGCGTCGGGCGAAGTCGGGCACCCGAACTTCCAGCACCCGCAGCGCCTCCGCGAGGGCACCTGGAGCCCGGAGGTCGATCGCTTCCCGCACCTGGTTGTCCGCTGCGCCCTGCGCGCGCTGGCGGTCGGCGGGCAGCCGCTGTGGGAGCGGTACGACAACGGCGACAACCTGCTCTTTCGCCAGAACGATTTCACCGACCCCGGCGGCTCGGCCCTGTTCCGCGAACTGTGGCAGCTGCCCGATGCGGCCGTCCGCGCCCTGGTCGGGCAGCTGATCCTGGCGACGCAGGCGCCGCTGGACCGCGCCGCTCTGCTGCCGGAGGTGCTGCCCGGCAACGGAGCCGCCGCGCTATCCGCCGCACAACAACAGCAGGTCGAGGCGCTGCTGTCCGCCGGCCGGACCCAGGCGTCGGCGGTCGCGGCACGGCCGCCGCGGCAGACAGCGAAGGCTCGCCGTCCGGCGGATCCTGCTGCGCCAGGCCGGCGCGTGCGGCCGCCGCAGCTGGCGGCGAGACCGGGTGGGTGCCGCGCGTGCAGCGAGCCGCAGGATCGGCGCCTCTGGTGGATCTGCCGGAGGTGCGGCGCCCCACAATGGCCCGTCCTTCTTGGGGCAGGGGCGCTCAGCCTCTTCTGCCTGGCCGCGACGCTCTGGTGGCGGTGGTGGTGCGCCAGCGCGTTTGCTCTGGTTGTCCTGGTCAGCGCCGCGCAGGTCGCAGGCGCCTGGCCCGCGGGCGCGGGCAGGGCGCGCACGCGCCGCCTCTGGCCCTGGCTGGCCGGCGTGCTGGTCGTGCCACAAGTCCTGCTGGTGGTCTTCGCCCTCCTACTCGGGGGAGGGAGCGAGTCGGAGCGCGTTGAGGTGGCCATAACCCATGACGAGAAGCCAGGCGCCGACAAGGATCCGGCTCGCGCAGCGGTCCAGTCCCCGCAGCCCGCCGCGAAGAGAAACCCGGATGGAGCGCCCGTCTCGCCGAAGGTTCAGGCGGTTCCGTCCGGAGCTGCGAAAAGACCACCGACGATTCAGCTGGGACTGCTCGGGGCCGCGAAGGGGCTGCCGAAAGTGGAGTTAGCCACGCCGAGGGATCTCACCTTGCACGGGCACACGGGCCACGTCACCAGCGTGTGCTTCAGCCCCGATGGCAAGCGCCTCGCCAGCGCCAGCGCGGACCAGACGGTCAGACTGTGGGCCTTGCAGCTGGCGGTTCAGCCTGGAATGACGAAGGGACCGTCGAGAAACGGCGACGACAAGCAGGAACCTCTGGCGAAGACACCTCTACCCCCGGATCCCGTGGTCAGCAAGGAGCCGAAGACAAAGGATGCTCCGGAGATCAAGAACTCGATCGGCATGCGGTTGGTCCTGATCCCGGCGGGCAAGTTCATCATGGGCTCCCCGAGGGGGGAAGAGGGGCGGGGTAAGGACGAGGAGCAACGCGAGGTGGCGATCCCGCAGCCCTTCTACATGGGGGTGTATGAGGTGACCAGGGGCGAGTTCGCGGAGTTCGTGAGGGCCACGGGTCTGAGGAACTCCGGCCGGGGGCAGACCGACCGCCACCCGGTGGTAGTCGTGTGGGAGCAAACCGCGGTGGCGTTCTGCGAGTGGCTGAGCAAGAAGGAGGGCAAGCAATACCGCTTGCCCACGGAGGCCGAGTGGGAATATGCGTGCCGCGCAGGCTCCCAAACGAAGTACTGCTTCGGGGACAACGACGCGGACCTGGGCCAGTACGCCTGGTACTCCGGCAACTCAGGGTTCGAGGCACACCCGGTCGGCCAGAAGAAACCGAATGCCTGGGGCCTGCATGACATGCACGGCAACGTCTGGGAGTTGTGCCAGGAGAAGTACGGCAACAGCAATTTCCGTGTAGTCCGTGGCGGCTCCTTCAATTTCGTGTCGCGCGGCTGTCGCGCCGCCCACCGCGCCAGCTCCACGGTCGGCACCGACAACATCGGCTTTCGCGTCGTTCTCGAGCGGTAGTCGCAAGTGGACCCCTCGTTCGCAAACTCTGGTTTCGTCATTTGCGAACGAGGGACCGGCGTTCACGCCGCAGCCGACCCAGCTACCGCAGTCCGCCGGCCCGCCCAGGACGCCCACACCAGGCCCCCGAGGATCAACAGCCAGCAAACGCCCGCCAGCCAGTCGCCCCACAGGCTGTACAGGCTCGTCCGCCCGTCGAGGGGGATGGCCTGGGTGAGCACGCCCTGCACCTGCTTGAACCTGTGCCAGTCCGCGACCGCCAGGTCCGCCGGCTCCTTGCTCGCGGCCAGCTTCATCCAGATGAAGTTCGCATTCGGTGCCTCCCGGGTCACGTCCTTGTGGACGTTGCCGAAGCGCGACCACTCCGTGACCACCCGATCCGTCAGCCCCGGCAGCCGAACCCACTCGAGCCCCCCCCGCACGCTCAGCGGACCGGACGTGCGCAGCATCTGCCCCTCGCGGTCGATGACGGCGACATGCGTTGGGGCGAGGACGCGGCCGTTGCCGTCGATCACGGCCGAGATGCCCATGTTCACCGACCGCGCCATCGACCGCCGCGTCTCGACCGCTCGGAAGCGCGAAATCGCCAGGTGCTCATCGTGCTCGCTCGACCCGTCGAACCAGCCGTCGTTGGAGATGTTCACCAGGAAGTCGGCCGGCGGGCCGTCCTCGGTCGGCCGGCCATACACGCGGGCCAGGAACGGATCGGTGTCCTCGTAGCAGATGACGACCCCGAAACGGTACTTGCCCAGCGACAGGCGCGGCATCCGCTCGCCGGCCCGGACGCTGTAGTCGCCCTCGTAGGGGGCGAACGCATCCATGAACGGCAGCCAGTCGCGAAACGGAACGTACTCGCCGAACGGCACCCGGTGGATCTTGTCGTAGCGTCCACCCGTCGCCCCGGTGCCGCGCAGCAGCAGGGCCGAGTTGTACCGGATCTCCTTGCCCTTCCCGTCCGCCACGACGAACGTGTTCAGCCCCAGGAGTGTATCGACCTTGCACTTCTCGCCGAAGTACTGGAACAACTGGTGGTTCCTGCGCGTCGCGTCGCGCACCTTCTCGGGCACGTCGTCCAGCGGCAGCCCGTCCGCGATCTCCATGCGGTTCTCGGGGAAACTCGTCTCGGGCCAGACGACGAGGTCCGGCAGCACCGGGCTGATCCGCCCGTCCACGGCGTACCCGAAGAGGTTAAAGAAGTGGTTGAACATCGCCTCCTGGGCCGGCTGGGCGTCCGCTGTCCCGGACGACGCGGCGTTGCGGATGCGCTGGTCGAGGTTGCCTTGCAGCAGCGCCAGCCGCGGACCGGGAGTGAAGGCGTCCTCGTTCAGCCGATAGACGCCGTAGCCGAGCGCGGCACCGAGCAGGACCGCCACCACCGCCCCCTCGACGACGAGTCGGCGCACGGAGGCCGGCACCGCCGGGACGCCCTTGCCGGGCAGGTTCAGCGCCGCGCGGAACTGCGGCCACGCATACAGCGCCTCGAACACCCAGGCGTTGACGGCCGCGACGAGGATGCTGACGAGGTAGGCGCCGCCCAGGTCCGACACCTGGATGAGCGCCAGGTAGTCGTGCTGCGTGTGCCCCAGGTAGTACCACGCGAACCCGGTCAGCAGGTACGACCGGACGAACTCCAGCCCGACCCAGACGGCCGGGAAGACGACAACCAGCGGCAGGCGCGTATGACGGTCGAGGCGGCGCACCAGCAGGATCGCGACCGGGAAATAGAGCGAGCAGTAGGTCGCGAGCATCGCCCAGGTGTAGTACATGCGATGGTCGGCGTAGCGCATCCACTGGAGGACGGCCCAGAAGAAGACGAGCCCGCCCAGCCACGCCGCCTTGAAGAGGCGCTTCCCGGTCGTCTCGGCGCGCACCAGGCAGAGCAGCGGCACCAGCGCCACCCACGCGAGCCAGCCCCACGCGACCGGGAAGAAGCACAGGTAGAGAAGTCCGGCACTGGCGAGCGCGGGCAGGACGAGGTGCGGGCGCGGGGCGGTGGGCGCCGGGGCGGGAGAGGAGCGCACGTCGGCGTCGGGCTGGAGAGCGCGTGGCGCCTTGTTCGTCCCCTTCAGCACGGTCACAGCCTGTTCCTGCATCGCTCCTCCTCGTTTGATCCAGTTACCAGCCGCGCGCGAGCGGTCCGCGCCGCTCGCGCGCGACTGGTCAACCAAGCAGTTGCAAGCAACTGCTAAGCGTCCTCTTGCTCGACGCGCAGCACCGGGAACAGCTGCCCCGCCCGATGCTGGTGGTCCCCCGCGGGTAGCACCACGAAGGCGTTGGCCGCGGTCAGGCCGCGCAGGTCGGGCGAGCCGAACCACGGCACCGGCCGCACCCGCCAGCCGTCCGAGCTGCGCTCCAGGCGCGCCGGGTGGTAGGTCGGACGGTCGGTGCGGTAGGGGAAATCCTCGGCCAGCGCCGCCTCGGTCATCCACGCCCCGGCCACCTCGTGCCCGCGCAGCCGGCGAATCGCCGGGCGCACGAACAGCTCCAGGCACACCAGGGCGCTCACCGGGTTGCCCGGCAGACCAAACACCAGGGTAGACCCGCGCGTGCCGAAGAAGACCGGCTTGCCCGGCTTCATGGCGACCTTGTGGAAGTGCGCCTGCACGCCCAGCTCGGCGAACACGCCCGGTACCAGGTCGAGCTTCCCGGCCGACACGCCGCCCGACAGGACGAGGACATGCGCCTGCAACCCCTCGCCGATCAGCCGGCGCAGGCTCGCGACGTTGTCCCGCGCGATGCCCAGGTAGTGCGGCGCCCCGCCGGCGCGCTGGACCTGGGCCAGCAGTGTCGGCCCGTTGCCGTTGCGGATCTGTCCTGGGCCAGGCCGTTCGTGCGCCTCCACGATCTCGTCGCCCGTGGACAGGACGGCGACGCGCGGCGCCGGGTGCGCCATGACACGGGTGCGGCCGACCGTGGCGAGCGTGCCCAGCTCTTGCGGCCGCAGGACGGACCCGGTGCCGAGGACCGTCTCGCCGCAGCGCATCTCGCGGCCGCGCAGCATCACGTTCTGCCCCGCCTGCGTTGGCCGGTCGATGCGCACCCGCAGCTCGGCGAGGGGGGTAGCCCACTCGCGCTGCACGACGGTATCGGCGCCGCCCGGGATCGGCGCTCCGGTCATGATGCGCGCCGCCTGTCCGGGACCGATCGTCCGCTCGGGCGTTTGGCCCGCCGTGATCTCCTCGATCACGGCCAACGCCGCGCCCGGAGCCAGGTCGGCGGCGCGGACCGCGTAGCCGTCCATCATCGCCTTGTCGAAGGGCGGCATGTCCACGTCGCTGGCGACGTCCTCGGCGAGGACCAGCCCGAGCGCGGCCGGGGTGAGGAGCGTCTCCTCGGGGGGAAGCGGCTGGGCGTGGCGCAGGACGATGCCCTGAGCGTCGCTAACCGCAAGCAGTTCACCGTGTTCCGCCATCGTGCCCTCGCCCGTGTACCTGCGACCGGCCCCGGAAAGCGCTGTGATTGTAGCATTCGTGCCGATTGGGAGGCTAGCCCGACCAGCCGTCCTGCTCCCCGACCCGGGTGAGTCTGTCCGGATGGTCTTTCTCCTCCCCCCTTGTGGGGGAGGGGCCGGGGGTGGGGAGGAGCCTTTCTCCCTCCCCCACAAGGGGGGGAGGAGAGAAAACACTTTGCACGGCCACCTGGACCATGCATGCGCCAATGATCGCAAGGCCGCAGCGAATAAACGATTGGAACGACCAGTACTCCGGACGGCCATCAGAGGTGGATTGACGGGGATGTCGGTTGACAATCTTCCCCACATCCTCAATCATGGAGCCAATTACCCATCCCGTCCGGAAGGACTCCCGCAACATCCTTTCACCGCGAACCGAGGGCAAACCGTGGACATGCTGAATGTGTATCTGGTCTGTGCCCTGGTGGGAGGCACACTCCTCATCGTCCAGTTCTTGCTCGGCCTGGTTGGCTTCGGCGACCACGGCGACACAGACGGCGACGCTGGCCTCGGCGACCACTGCGGCGGAGGAGGGCACGAGGTCGGCCACGACCACGCCGCTGCCTCCTTCCTGAGCATCCTCACCATCCGAACCATCGCCGCCGCCCTGACGTTCTTCGGCCTGACCGGCTGGGCTCTCCACGCGCCCCTCGATGACGAGCTGCTGACCGCCGCGGCGGCGACCGTCGCCGGGCTGGCGGCCCTGTTCGTGGTCGCCTGGCTGATGCAGTCGCTGCGCCGCCTCGACGCCGACGGGACCGTCCGCATCGAGCGCGCCGTCGGCCGCCCGGCCACCGTCTATCTGCGCATCCCCGGCAACAAGGCCGGCGCCGGCAAGGTGACCATTACCTTGCAGAACCGCACCGTCGAGTACCAGGCCGTCACGGCCGAGGAAGAACTGCCCACCGGCGCCCAGGTCGTTGTCCGCGCAGTGGTCAGCTCCGACACCCTGGAAGTCATTTCCGCAACCCGTGCCGAAAGGACCAGTCATGTCTAGCTTCTCGCTCTTCGCCCAGCTCGATCAGGCGGCCTCCCGGACGTCGGGGAGGCCCGAGTGGCTGCCGACCGCGCTCATCATCGTGGCTGCCACCCTGGTCATCCTCAGCTTCTTCCTGCTGCTCGCCCGGCGCTACAAGCGCTGTCCGAGTAACCGCGTCCTGGTCGTCTACGGGAAGGTCCGCGGCCAGCACGCCTCGCGCTGCATCCACGGCGGGGCCGCGTTCGTCGTCCCGCTGCTCCAGGACTACTCCTTCCTCAGCCTGGAGCCGATCCAGATCGAGGTGCCGCTCAAGGGCGCCCTGTCGATCGAGAACATCCGCGTCAACGTCCCGAGCGTGTTCACCGTCGCCGTCGGGACCGAGCCGGAAGTGATGCAGAACGCGGCCATCCGCTTGCTCGGCCTGACCAACCAGGACATCCGGCAGCAAGCGTCCGACATCATCTTCGGCCAGCTCCGCCAGGTGATCGCGTCGATGAAGATCGAGGACATCAACCGGGACCGGGACAAGTTCCTGCAAAACATCCAGACGTCGCTGGAGCCGGAGCTGCGCAAGATCGGGCTGGTGCTGATCAACGTCAACATCACCGACATCACCGACGAGTCCGGGTACATCGAGGCGATCGGCCGCAAGGCCGCCTCGACGGCCGTGCAACAGGCCAAGATCGACGTGGCCGAGCAGGAGAAGCTCGGGCAGATCGGCGTCGCCGAGGCCGAGCGCGAGAAGGCGGTGCAGGTGGCCAACGCCGTCAAGGTGCGCGAGATCGGCACCCGCGAGGCGCTGCGCGAGCAGGCCGTGCGGATCGCCCAGCTCGACCGGGAGCAGAAGGTCGCCGAGCAGTCGGCCGCCCTGGAGCGCGACGCCCAGATCAAGGACACCGAGCGGAAGACGCGCATCGCCGTCGCCGACGCCAACGCCAAGGCGATCACCGGCGAGGCGGCCGCCCAGGCCGAGGTCGTGGCCGCTCAGGCTCAGCTGCAGGTCCGGCAGGCAGAAGCTTACCAGGTCGGCGAGACGCGCAAGCGCGAGGCCGAGGCGGCCGTCCAGGAGGCGCAGAACCGGGCTCTCGCGAAGGCCGCCCTCGCCCAGGCGGAGCGTGTCGAGGCCGAGCGTCGCGCCGCCGTCGAGGCGCCGGCCAAGGCCGAGCGGGCGCGTATCCTCGTCGAGGCCGAGGCCGAGGCCGGGAGGCGCCGCATCGAGGCCGAGGCGCAGGCGGCCGCCCTCTACGCCAAACTGGAGGCGGAGGCGCGCGGCCAGTACGAGCTGCTCGCCAAGAAGGGCGACGGCCTGCGGCGCATCATCGAGGCGTGCGGCGGAGCCCAGCAGGCGTTCCAGCTGCTGATGCTGGAGCACCTCGACACTCTCGCCCAGACGGCCGCCCAGGCGATCGCGAACATCAAGTTCGACAAGGTGATCGTGTGGGAGAACGGCGGGGGCAACGGCGACGGCGCGAGCAACACCGCCCGGTTCCTGCAGAACATGGCCCGGACGATGCCGCCGATGCTGCAGATCATGAAGGACATCGGCGGCGTGGAGTTGCCGGAGTTCATCGCCCGCCTGACGCCCGAGGCCATGAACGGCAGCAGGCCGACCGAGGTGCCGGACTCGCTCGCCGAGCGCATGGGCGGGGCGAAGCCAACCGCCGAGACGCCGGAAGTGACGGTGCCGTTGCCCAGGAAGGGTTGACCTGGCCCCAGTCCGAACCGGATCCGAGCCTGCAGCGTCAGCGCGGGACAGAGCGTTGTCCCGCGCTGACGCTGCAGGCTCGGACAGCCCGTTGTCACTATTCAGGGGAAGCCTTCGCAAGCCGCGCCGGAAGAAATAGGGTGACCACCTCGGCCGCCGTTTACCAGCAAGCCTGGCCAATTCGCCCGGTGCGCGGATAATCACCAACGGTTGGGATGGTGACTCTCAGCCAGGCACTGTGGAGGTCATTGCCATGCGCAAGGTGTTGCTGGGTGGGTTCGTGCTGCTGCTGCTGCTGCTGGTGCGCGGCGCCGCGCCGGAGCCGGTTGAGGCTCAGGCCAAGAAGGGCGGGGCCGCGGGCGTCATCGAGGTCGGCGAGGGCAAGGACGGCAAGTTCCGGTTCTTCGTCCGCGACGGCGACGGCAAGCTCCTGGCCATGTCGGGTCCCGGCGGGTTCGCCAGCGTCAAGGAAGCGGAGGCGGCGGTTGACCGCCTCAAGGAGGTCGTCAGCAAGGCCAAGGTGGCCATTCTCAAGAAGGATAGCAAGAAGACCAAGAAGGACAAGTAGTCCCGACCGCCGGCTGTCACGCCGTCAGGGGCGGTTTATTTCCCTCGTCGTCGGCATGCTGATTGCGCCGCTTTGAAGAGAAGTGGCCGAGGCGAAAGATAAAAACAAGCAGGGCATCGACCGAGAAGATCAGGCAACAGGGCGAGCAGATCTCGCTCTGGATGACGCGGCGGGCTGCGGGTCAGACGGGGAACCGTTTGGCCCGCAGCCTGTTTGGTTTCCTGGTCCTTCCCGCGCAGCGGGCTTGTTGGTTCTTCCCGCTGCGCGGGAAAGGGTGTTCTGGGGGGAATTGAACCCGCCACCTCGACGTTCACGGCGTCGCGTGCTAACCACTACACTACAGACACCATCGTTGGCTCCGTTCGGAGCCGTTCGAGCGGAAGGTGCGGGAGTCGAACCCGCCTCGCCCCGCGCGGGGCGAACCGACTTTCCAGGCCAGCCACGCCAACCGATATCGTGCTCCCTCCCGTCGAGCGAGAACGACGACTGATGAATGACGGACCGGCGCTCTCCGCCGCCCCCCGTTCCGCAATACTCGCTCCGCGCTCGCAGTAGTCCCGGGTGGACTCGAACCACCGATCTCCCCCATGTGAAGGGGGTGCCCTGCCAGCTGGACGACGGGACTATTCAGTACCCCGACCAGGAGTCGAACCTGGACCGTTTCGTTCGAAGCGAAACATGATCTCCGTTTCACCATCGGGGTTCAGGGGCGGGGCCTACCGCAGCAGGCCCCGCCGGTTAGCAGACAATCGTGCCGCCCGGGAACTGCCCGGGCATGTGACGGCCCTCCTTGCCGCCGCGGAGGACGGCGCCGAAGCGGCGCTTCCGCGTCAGGAGGATGATGCGGCCGTCGGCGGGCGACTCGAATTCGCGGCTCCCCACCTGCCGATACCCAAGTCGCAGCAGCCAGGCCCGGTAGCAGCCGAAGGCTTCCTCCGGCGTGGCGTGGCTCTTCAGGCCACTGGTCAGGCCCGGGCTGAGCTGGATGAGCGCCCCGCGGCACTCATGAGGTGGGACGCCGCACAGTCGGCGCCTGGTCTTCCTGAAGCCGACCGCGTGTGAGCCAGTGATGGCCATGACAGACTCCTTGCATCCCTGGGTCAACTCCCCTCCCCTCGGGAAGGGGAGCTGGGACAAACTACCGCGTCAACCCAGGGCCGAAGTCACATGACGATCACTCCTCCGGCCGAGCCGGGGTCTGGAGCCAGGAAGTTACTGTACCGAGTGGACCGCCGGGGAGTTGAACCCCGATTTCCCGCGCGCGAGGCGGGTGCCCTCCCATTGGACCAGCAGCCCGAACATTGACAATGTGGAGACGGAGGGAATCGAACCCACCACAAGCTGCTTGCAAGGCAGCCTCGCGCCCCAGCGTACATGCGTCCCCAGACTAACAGAGGTCCGCCCGGGACTCGAACCCGAACTTCCTCCCTACCAAGGAGGCGTGCCGCCCTAACACCTGCAGACCTTGCGAGTGATCCCGGATGGACTCGAACCATCGTTTCCTGCACGTCACGCAGGGGTCTTGGCCGCTGGACCACGGGACCGAAAGCGTGACCGGAGCCTGGGCGGCGCCCCGGCCACGCGAAGTAGGCGAGGTGGGAATCGAACCCACAGACAATCACCAGATTCTCGACCTGGCCGCTTTACCTATTTGCGTACTCGCCCGCCCAGTCGCGGATCCAGGAGTTGCACCTGGCGCCCCGGCTCATGAGGCCCGGGTGAGCGCTGGCCCATCCGCACAGAAGGAGTCGCGGGAGTCGGATTTGAACCGACGTCGTGCGGCTTATGAGACCGCGCTGGCAACCAGGCTCCAGTCCATCCCGCGTACAGTGACCAGGGGGAGAGTTGAACTCCCACGCCCCTTGTGGGCACGAGGTTCTGAGCCTCGCGCGTCTGCCATTCCGCCACCTGGCCGTGAGCGTGTCGGGCAGGAGTTGAACCTGCAGGGCCCCGAGGGGCGTCCGGGTTACAGCCGTGTGGGCCTGCCAATGCCCAACCGACACATTGCGTGTACCGCGGGCGAGAGTCGAACTCGCAGAATCACCAAGGTTTGAGCCTGGTCGCTTTGCCGGTTTGCGTACCGCGGCATTGAGCGTCCCTAACGGGATTTGAACCCGTGGTCTCTACCGTGACAGGGTAGCGGGGACGGCCAGGCTCCCCTATAGGGACAACAGTGGCTCAGGTGGGAGTTGAACCCACAGCATCTCTCGGTCTGAACGAGAGTGGTCTGCCAGTTGCCTACCGAGCCAACACAGTACCCGGAGTGGGAGTCGAACCCACAATCGCCTGGGTTTAAGCCAGGCCGCTCGGCCGGTTGGCGTATCCGGGCCTTCAAGAACGTGCAGCTCCGGGGGCAGGAATCGAACCTGCGTTGGCCTGCTTCAGAGGCAGGTGTAGCGTGCCAGCAGCTACCCCCCCGGCACGGCGGACAGTTCAGGGAGAAGGAGTCGAACCTTCACTGGCGGTTTCAAGGACCGCTGGCCTGCCGTTAGCCGATCCCCGAGGCGGAAGGAGAGGGAGTCGAACCCTCAAGGCTTGCGCTCGGCCGTTTTCAGGACGGCTGCCATCGCCGGTTGGCTCGCCCTTCCGGTCAGTCGAGGCGGTCGGAGTCGAACCGACGTTCTCGTGCTCCCAGGGCACGCGACCACTCCATCTGGTCCACGCCTCGATTAAAAACGACCGCACAAGTTGCAGAAGCATCGTCGCGTCACGCAGACTTCACAGGTCTGTGCCTTTACCGTTTGGCTATACCCCAGGTCGGGATAGTGGGAGTCGAACCCACAAGTGTTTGTAAGCTCCTGTCGTGGGGCGCGGTCGTCAAAGCACCCGGCGGGACTCGAACCCGCACATCCTGCATGGCACGCAGGTAGGCTCCCCTTACATCACGGGTACTGACTGGCTTGACCGAATTGTCAAAGACCGTCGGACAGTGGGACCAGAGGGGCTCGAACCCTCACCACCCGGGTAAGAGCCGGGGATGCTGCCGCTAACACCTTGCTCCCAGTCGTCCAGTGGGACCGGAGGGAGTTGCACCCTCACCTTTCGGTTTAAAAGACCGATGCGCTGCTGTTACGCCACAGTCCCGGGGTGGGGATGTGGCACCGTTTATGAAACTGCCGCAGCGTCATGAGATGCCTCCTCTCCGTTCCAGGTAGTCCGGGGTGGACTTGCACCAACCTCGGGCGGCGTATCAGACCGCCGTGCTGCTGTTACACTACCGGACCGTCGCACAGTAGCCCGTAGGGGAATTGAACCCCTCTCTGCTGATTGAAAGCCAGCTATCCTGTCCGATAGACGAACGGGCCACTCGTACCAAAAGCAAAGGGGCCAGGTGTCTTCGGTGACACCTGGCCCCTGGGTATTCCCATTGGGGTCACTCCCGTGAGGATTGCTCCCCGGGAGTTTGGTGTCACAAGGGCGGAGGATGGAGCGGCAGCACGAGCTGCCAGGTATCGACCTGGCGTAGCGCCGCTTTCCGTTCAAGCTCGAGAATCGATTGTGAATACAACATGGCTCTTTATGGTTTGGGTCAGGGGGTGTTGCCCCCCTCTTCCGCCTTACACGAGAATAGACGTCAGCTGTCCCAGCTCGGTTCGCCCAAAATCAGAAAAAAAAGCTCGTCGGCCGACGCCCGCCCGCAACCCCCGTAGGAGGCGGCTCCGCCTCCTACTCTTCCTCGGACGGGTGTTCCGGAAAATGTTCGAGGAGGTGATCCAGCGCGATGCGCAGCACCTCGGCGTCGCTGCTGGCGCCGAGTACCTCGCGGGCCCGGGCCAGCTTGTGCTCGTCCAGGGTCACGCTCCTGCGGACCCGCCGCGATTCCATGTCGTCCTTCTGGCTCGCCGCCATCCTTAATCTCCCGTCTCTCCAGACCTACTCTTCCTCCGCCTCCTTCAGCCAGCGCGGCAGGGCGTCGGCGAACACGTCGCGCGGCACCGATTTGCCGGTGAAGAGGCGACTCTGCAACTCCAGACGGTCCAGCAGCAGCTCACGCGGGACGACCACCTGGCAGCCGCGCGTTTGCGCCTCGCGCAGCAGGTCGCTCCGGCGCACTCCCGCCGTCAGGTCCATCACGATCATGCCCGGGCGCAGGTAGCCGGGGTGGAGGCCGGCCGCGATCCCCTTCACGCCGGGCTCCCGCTCCACGTCGCACACCACCAGCACGTCGTGAATGGTGGTGTACAGCGCCTCGAACAGCGCCTGCCGGCAGCCGAGCGTCTGGGCGAGTTCCTGGGCGGGCTTCTTCTGCCGGCTGACGAGGATCACGTTCGCGCCGCGCCGCAGCAACTCCGACGCGACCGCCCGCGCCACCCCATTCAACCCGACCACCGCCACGATGCGCCCCTTGAGCGGCTCGTCCGCGTTGTTCTTCGCCTTCAGCAGCGCCGCCAGGGCCGCCAGCGCCGCGACGGAGCCAGTGTGGTAGCCGTGCCACTGGTTGTCCTTCCAGAGGATCAGGTCGGCCGCCTGCGCCTGCTCCGCCGACGCCTGCTTCTGGCCGACGATATCCAGGATCGTGTGCTGGTTCTCCTCGTCGATCACGACGCCGGCGAGCTTGACCGCCTCGACCACCTTGCGGAACAGGCGCACGCTGCCGACACCCAGCGGCAGGCAGCGCGCCGGCAGGCTCAGATGGGCCAGGGCGGCGTTGAGGCCGGCGACGGTCGCGACCTCGGGCTCGCCAAATCCGGTCACGCCGATCAATCGGGTGCCGCGCTCGAAGGCGCGGTAGTGATACACCTCAACCAGATCCTCCACGGTCGGCTGGCCGGGCCACGCCTCCATGCCGCGTTCGAGGGCCGCGTAGGTCCACGGCGCGCCGATCTTGCGGCCGAGTAGGGCGAGCATCACACCCGGTTTGCCGAGCCCGACCACCACGGTCGGCACCGATGGCTTGGCGAGGAGCTGCACCAGCGGCCACGCCTCCTCGGGCGTGCGGGCGAGGGTCATCAGCTTGATGACGTCGGGCTTTTTCGTCTGCGCCGCGGCGTAGATGTCGGCGATGTCGGCCGGCGTCTCCTGCAGGTTCGTGTAGGAGATGACGCGCTTCGACGGCGGGAACGGGCGGATCTGGTCGGCGACATCGAGTTCGATCTCGACGTAGTCGGCCTTGCTGACGATGGACTGGCGGAGGAGGGCGAGGCGCTCGTCCTCGCTGCCGTCCCAGTGCCCGCCGTCCTTCGGGCGGCGACAACTCATGATGACGGGCTTCGGTTTGGCGGCGAGCAGTTCGCCCAGGCCGGGGGCCATGCCGAAGCGGTCGAGCCGGATTTCCAGCAGGTCGCACTGCCGAGAGGCGTTGAGCATGTCTGCCAGGGCCAGGCGGCGCGACTCCTGATTGATCGAAATGCAGATCATTGGGGGCCTCGGGACACTCGGGCTCGGGTGCCGGACTCCCTACAAATGTGGCAGACGGGAAGACGGGACACAATCCTTTTCTGGCGGGTGCCCGAAGAGCGTTTCGCGCAAAGGCGCAAAGAGCGCAAAGAGAGTCGCCTCCTTTGCGCCTTTGCGCGAAACACTCTTCAATAGCATCTCAGCGGCCGTACAGGCCGGTGATGCTCGCGGCCTGCTCGCGCTGCTCCAGCCAGCCGGTCACCTCGCGCGCCTCGCCGAGCAGCTGCTCGACGCGCCGCCGTTCCCTGAGCAGGTCGTCGGCCACCTGTCCCGGCAGGTTCGAGTAGACTCGCTCGAGGTCGTCCTGGATGCGTCGGGCCAGCTGGCGCTCGAACTCGTCGCGGATGGCGTGCCAGCGCAACGGCAAGATTACCGCGATCAGGACGTGGAGGATGATCATCACGATCACCATCATCAGTAGCGGCAGGAAGACGTCGCTGATGCCGACCTGATAGCCGCGGCCCATCGGGTCGAAGAAGCGCCACAGCAGCCAGCCCAGCGCCGCGATCAGGGTGACGGCCGGCAGCCAGTCGGCCAGGAAAACGACCGCCCCCCGCAGGAACCGGCGCACTCCGGTGGGGCTCGTCCACTCGTGCTCGACGTGACCCAGTACCTCGGTCAGCGCCTGGGCGTAGCGCTGGCGCCAGTCGGTCTTGGTGGTACTCTCGGTCGGCTCGGTCAGCAGGTTAAGCGGGAATCCCTGCCGGTCGGCCTCGACGAGCAGGCGGTTGACGAGGGCGCGGCCGCGGGCGTCGAGGTGGCGCTCTGACGCCGTCGTGCTGCAGGTGCGCGTGAAGGCGGCCAGATCCCAGCTGGCCGATGTCGCCTCCTGAGTCTGCCCGCGTGGGATGAACGGGATGCGGTCGCGCAGGGTGCTGCCGGCGTACTTCATGCGATTGATGAAGCCGAGATAGCTACCCATCAGGCCGCGGAAGTGGCTTTGCCGCTGCATCGCGAAGTGGTGCTCGATCTCGCGCTGGTACGGCTCCAGGGTGTTGAGCAGCACGGTGGCGTCGCCCCGCGCCTCCTCGGCGAGCAGGCCGGCCCAGGCTGCGCGAGTGCGCTCGGCCGTCGCGGTCAGGTCGGGCGGGCAGGCGTTTTCGAGCCCCTGCAGCAGCTGGCGCAGCAGCTGGCTCACGCCGCGCGCCTTGATCGCCTCGATCTCCAGGCGCGTCAGGCCGAGTTCCAGCCAGCGCACCAGCTCCTGGAACTGCTCCCCTTCGGGCAGGCCGGGCGGCGTGGAAGCCTCCGGGGCGCGATCCGTGGGCTTTCCCTCGCCGTCCGCTCCCGGGCAGGCAGACTGATAGTCAATCCACAGCTGGGCGCAGGTGCGGAACAGCAGCGGATTCTCGAAGCCCTCGTTCTTGAGATCCGCGAGCAGATCCTCGTCGGGGCGCACGCCGCTCGTGAAGGCGTGTACGCAGCGATCCCACTTGTTGAGGACGAACGCAAACGCGCGGCGCTGGCGGTGCTGCAGGAACAGCTCCCAGCCGAGCCGGTCGTGGTACTTCTCCTGCGAGCCGACGTAGAGGACGATGTCGGCGACGGGCAGCACGCGGTTGAGGGTGTCGCGGTGCGCCAGGACGTTGCTGTCGAGGTCGGGCGTATCGACGATGATCTTCTGGGCCAGCGCCTCGCGGTCGTGCTGGACGAGCCGGCAGTGCTGCAGCGCCGGGTCGAGGCGGCTCGGCTGAATCGACTCGTGATAGTAGACGACCGGGTCGCGCGTGGTCGGGCGCTGGAACGACGCCTGCGCGATGGACCCGCCCGCGAGGGCGTTGAGCAGGCTCGATTTGCCGACGCCGGTCCCGCCCATGAGCATGATGACCAGGAGCGGCCGGTCCTGGTCGAGCGCCTCCGCCTGGCGGCGCAGATCGGTGGCGAGCCCTTCAAGGGTGGCGCGCTGCAGGGTCGAGAACGGGTAGCGGTGGCTCGCGTCCACCCACGCGCGCAGCGAGCGCTCCAGGGCGCGCAGGGCGGGCGAGAGAGTTCGCAGGAGCGGTTCTTCGGTCGGGAGGGCCGTGCTCATCAAGGGCCAGGGGTCAGGAGTAGGTGTCAGAGACAGAGAAGGGTTAAAGCCCACGGGCGGCGTCCCGTGGGCTTTACTCCCCTCGCTGCCATTGCTGATCCTTACGACTTCATTGCCTCACTCACCGCGTCTTCCATCTGCTTCAGCCCCGGCGGGATGCGCCTCAGCGCCAACTGCAGGCGCTCATACGCGGACCCGCCGGTCGCCGGCCACTGGCCCAGCCACTCCGCCAGCGGCGCCGAGAGGTACTGCGTCACCATCGCCTGCTGGCGCTGGCGGGCCTGCTCGCGCTGGTTCTCGACGTAGGACTTGCCCAGCAGCTCGACCAGCTGGTGCGACACCGACGCCGCCAGCGGCACCAGCACCACGTCCCAGACGCTCAGCCCGCCGGCCAGGACGGCCCCGGTGATCGAGGCCACCTCCAGCGCGAACTTGGTGCCGCGCAGCGTGTTCAGCGCGACCGGGTTCTTCTCCAGATCCTCGTAGATGCTGCGGGCAGTACGATCGACCTCCTCGCCGACGCCCATCTGAAACAGGTTGAAGCCCTGCTCGAAGCGGTCGCGCGCCTGCTCCGCCAGCCCACTGGCGAACCCCTGGTTGATGTGCGCCCAGACCGGGTGCTCGTGGGCATGCTGGGCCGCCTCCTTGCGCAGCAGATCGAGCCATCCGCCGAGCGCCTGTTCCAGCACCGGCCGCTCGGGCATGCCCGGCGCTTCCTGGCGGCGGAACGCCCGGCCGAACAGTCCCTTGAGCAGCCGGTACGGCGTCCGGACCACGTACAGAACTCCGCCCAAAATCTTGCCGATGCCCGGCAGCTCCAGCAGCTCGAGAAGGCGCACCAGCGCCTGGTCGAAGCGGTGGAACCGTTCAGTCGTCAGAAACTCGCGCCGGTAGCGCGTATCGAACTCGAGCTGGCCGCGGCCGACGGCGCTGCGCCACGCCTCCAGCGCCGCCAGGTCGTTGCGGGCGACGCCGAGCAGCTCGTCCTGGTGGGCGAGCAGGTAGTTCATCGCCGAGCGGACGCTGCGCCGGCGGGCGATGGCTGCCGGGCTACCGAGCACGGCGACCTGGTTGAGCAGCGGGATGCGGTACTGGGCCGCCTGGTGGATCGGGTCGGCGAGCTGGGCCGGCGTCAGGAACGGCACCGTCAGGCAGGCGATCGCGCTGCCGGTCACGCGCCCGAGCACCTCCTTGCGGAAGTGCTCGACGAACGCCGGCGCGTCGGCCGGGCGCATCTTCGTCAGGCAGACGACGACCGCCTTGCCGGCGCGGAGCAGGACATGGAGGAACTGCGTCGGCACCTCGTCGTTGTAGCGCTCGTCGCTGGCGACGTAAACGATGACGTCGGCGAGGGCAGCCACCTCCAGCAGGCGCGGGACGTAGTCGGCCGCCGCCCAGGTGGTCATGTCGGGGCAGTCCCAGACGACGAAGTCCTGCAGCAGGGTGAAGGTGCCGGGCGCCTCGGCAACGCGGCGGACCTGGTAGACGTCGGCGTCGAGGCTGGCGGGGCTGACGCGGGTCAGGCGCTGGAGCGGACCGAGGAAGCCGAGGTGAGCGGGCCAGTTGCCGCCGCCGCTGGGGCCGGTGTAGGCGATGGGGTGGCGGGTGAAGCCGGCCTGCGGGTTGGCCTCGGCCATGACGGCGCCGCTGAGCAGGTTGGCGACGGTGCTCTTGCCGGACCCGGCGCCGCCGACGACCGCGACGTGCAGCGGCACCGGCGCCTGGCCGTCGAGGAACGGCCCGACGCAGTTGCGCACCAGCGCCGCGGCGAAACGCAGCCGGCCGGCCTGGTTGGCCTGTTCGGACTGCTGCCGGCTGTGTTCCTCCAGCCAGCCCAGATCCTCCGCGAGCTGGCTGATCAGAGTGCGAATCGCCACGTGGTCCATAGATCCTCAGAGCAGGGGAAAGCGGTCAGAGTCAGCGGAAAAGCCCACGGGGCGCGCCCCGTGGGTCAAGTCGCTGGCGCTGTGCCCACGGGGCGCGCCCCGTGGGCTTATTGTGCCTGCTGACCCCTCACTCCTGACCCCTTTCCCCTGCATTCTACCGAATTCACTCAGGAACGCAGCGCCGGGGCGCCCCGCGGTCGAGGCGGAATGGGGCGAGCGGCACCGTCGGCGGCTGGCCGAGAAGGAGTTCCTTCATCACCAGGGCCGTCCCCGGTGAGAGCTGGATGCCCGCGCGGAAGTGGCCGGCGGCAACGAAGAGGTTATCGACTCCCGGCACCGGCCCCAGGAACGGCAGTCCATCCGGGCTGCCCGGCCGCAGACCCGCCCAGCACCGCTCCAGGTGAGCGCTCGCCAGGGCAGGGACAAGGCGACACGCCAGGCCCAGCAGGTCGCTGACCGCGGCGGCGGTGGTCCGCTTGTCGAAGCCGACGTCCTCCTCGGTCGAGCCGACCAGCACGCGCCCGTCCGGGCGCGGCACAAGGTAACGGGCGCCCCAGAGCAGGACGCGACGGAAGAGGGGCACGCCCGCGTTCAGCAGCGCGATCTGGCCCCGAACCGGACGGATGCCGGGACGCCAGCCAGCCTGTTCCAGCAGCGGATCGGTCCACGCGCCCGCCGCGAGCAGAACCTGTCCGGCCTCGATGCGCCCCGCCGCGGTCCGCACAGCCGCGACGCGCGCGCCGCGCACCTCCAGAGCATGGGCGGAACAACCCGAACGCAGCTGGACGCCCCACCCCGCGCAGCCGGCGCAAAGCGCCTTGAGGTGGCGCGGGTTGCGCAGCTGGGCCAGCTCCGGCAGGTGGAACCCGGCACCCAGCCCGGAGGCCAGTGCCGGTTCGAGGCGGCGGAGGCCCGTCTCGTCGAGGCGCTCCACCCGGATACCGCCGCCGCGCCACTCCTCGGCCGAGTCGGGGCTCTCGCTGGTGAACTCGAGCCCGCCGCACTGCCGATACCCATTATCGACGCCGGTGCGGTCGCGCAGTTCGGCGGACAGGGTCGGAAACAGGGCGGCTCCGTGAGCCCGGAGCTGGTCGAAGGGCGTCGATGCGGCGGCGGGATTGCCGGGAGGCAGGATGCCGGCGCCAGCCCAGGAGGCCTCCTGGCCAGGGTCGCCCCGGTCGATCACCACGACGCGCGCCCCCTCGCGGCCCAGGAAATACGCGGTCGTCAGCCCGATCACGCCGCCGCCGACGATGAGAATGTCTGCTCGCTCGGTCATGAAGTTGTTATAGGCGCGTGCGCCAGGCTGGTGCGAGCGCCCGCGGCGGACGAGCCAGCGTCTGGCCCGGCGCCGGCGCTCCGGGTTGGTCCGATGGCACCGGACAGATACTCATTTTTAGCCTGTTGCGGCTGGTGCCGGCCGTGAATAGAATGTATGTGGTGATACCGCAAGGCAAGCACTACCGACCATGTGGTTCTTCAACAACAGCCCTGTAGTCCGGTGGGGGCTGGTGAGTTGGCTACTCCTCATCAGCACCGCGCCCGCGGTGTGCGATCAGCACGCGGGCGGCGACGTCCCCCACGTACACGGCCTGAACCTTTTCCCTCTCCCCATACCAACCGCAGATGAGACTTCCCCCTGCCGCCGGCATTTCCACCTGGTAATTCTCGGTGTGGAATTTTACCTCGCGGGCGACCACGACGGCCGCCCCTCGCCCGACCCCATCAGCAGCCCCGCCCTGACCGCGGAGAGCCTGCCCGGCCCGTCAAGCTGGGACAACACCGCCTCGGTCGATGCCGTTCCTGACACCTCTCTGCCGCCCCTTGCGGCCGCCGCCTCGGCCGGATGCTTGCCTGATTCACCCTTCACGGCCGATTCCCTCTGCGACCTGGCGCACGGCCACCGTTCCGGCGCCCAGCGCTGCTAATCCCTCCCCGTTCTACCGCAAACTTAGAGCTAACAGACCAAACGCGATGGTTTCGACGAGCCGGAGCATCTGGCGACGGTGTCGTCAACTATTCCGTCGCTGACGCTTGCGGCTCGTCGCGGTTTTGTCCGCCGGCTCTTGGCCGCGGCGTGTCCGGGTGGACACGCCCGCCCCCCTTGTCGAGGACCAGGTATCATGAGCACCGCACGCCTATCTCGTCCGGACCTGCTCCTTTCTCCGACTGCTCGCAGGGGCCTGCTCGGACTGGCCCTGTTCGTCGGCGGGGCAGCCGCCTGCTACGGCGCCCTCACCTTGACCGGGACGGGGCTTTCGTCGCAGCCCGGGCCGGCGGTCGCGGGCCACCACGATCCGAAGGCCGCAGCCCCGTCCGCCGACGACCCGACGACCGTCCGCCTACCCCAGTCCCGCTGGGCCGCCGCGGGCGTGCAGATCCGGCCGGCCGAGAGCGCCCCGCTGGTCGAGCGGGTCTGGCGTACCGGCAAGGTCGCGCTCAACGCGGACCGCGTCGCGCACGTCTCGCCGCTCGTCGAGGGGGTCGTGCGCGAGGTGCCGGTGCGCCTCGGCCAGGACGTCAAGGCGGGGGAAGTTCTCGCCATCCTCGACAGCAAGGAGGTGGGGCAAGCGCGACTCGATCTCGTCAAGAGCCGACTCGCCCTGACCTTTGCGACCGCGAATGACGAGCGGGCGCGGACGATCCGCACCAACGCGGATGCTCTCCTTGCGGCCCTGGCGGAGAACGTGCCGATCGCGGAGATCGATCGGCGCTTCCGCGGCCGCGACCTCGGCGAGTGGCGGCAGCAGCTCATCACCGCCTGCTCGCGCTGGCTGCACACGCGCACGCGCTTCGAGAGCCTGCGCGACCTGCGCAAAACGGGAGCCATTTCCGAGGAGAACTTCCGCCAGGCCCGGGCCGACCACGAAGCCGCGGAGGCGACCTACCAGGCGCTACGCGAGGAGATCGCGTTCCAGAACCGCCAGCAGGCCCGCGCCGCCGAGCAGAAACTGCGCGAGGCCCAGACAGCCGTCACCCTGAGCCTGACGCACCTGCTGATGATGGGCTTCTCCCGGGCCGAGGTCGAGGCGACAGATCTGGCGACGGACGGCCAGAACGTTTCGCTCTACCCGATCCGGGCTCCGTTCGCCGGGACGGTCGTCAAGAAGCACGCCACGCTATCGGAGCGCGTCGGTCCGCAGGGGCAGGTGTTTGAGATCGTGGACCTCGGCACCGTCTGGATCGAGGCGGACGTGCCCGAGGGCGACATCCCGCTCCTGCACGGTCTGGCGGGCCAGAAACTGCCGTTCCGAGCCGCTGGCGGCAAGACCCCGCTCGCGGCGGCTGAGGTCTTCTACACCGGCGACCTGATGGACAAAGCGACGCGAACGGTCACCCTGCGGGCGGCCGTCGCCAACCCCGGGCGCCGGCTCAAACCGGGCATGTTCGTCGAGGTGCAGCTCGCGCGCAGCCCCGGGGCTCCCGTCGTCCAGGTGCCGGCGTCGGCGGTGCAGCGCCACGACAACCAGGCGTTCGTTTTCGTCCATCACGGCGGCGACGAGTTTCGCCGCGCGAACGTGACGCTGGGGCGCGAATCCGGCGGCGCGGTCGCGGTCACGGCCGGACTGCGGGCCGGCGAGCGCGTGGCGGTCGAGGGAGGCTTCGCCCTGAAGTCCGAGATGCTGCGCAGCCTGATGAGCGGCGATTGATTCAGGCGAGACACGACTCCTCCTCCCCCTCTCCCCTCGTGGGAGAGGGGTTGGGGGGGAGGGAGCCTACGCCCGCGCTTCCGGATCCGCACCACCGGAGACACCCATGATCGGCAACATTATTGATCTGGCCCTGAACAACCGCTTCGTGGTGATCCTGAGCACCCTTCTGCTGGTCGCGGGCGGCGTCTGGGCGATGGTGAACCTGCCCATCGACGCCGTCCCCGACGTGACCAACGTCCAGGTGCAGGTGATGACCACCGCCCCGGCGCTCGGCCCCGAGGAGATGGAGCAGTTCGTCACCTTCCCGGTCGAGACGGCGATGAGCGGGGTGCCGCGCGTCGAGGAGATCCGGTCCGTCTCGCAGTTCGGGCTGTCGGTGGTGACGGTCGTCTTCGCGGAGGGGACCGACATCTACTGGGCGCGACAGCAGGTGGGCGAGCGCCTGCAGACGGCGCGCGAGAACATTCCGGCCGGCGTCGGTAATCCGGCGCTCGGGCCGATCACCACCGGCCTGGGCGAGATCTACCAGTTCGAGGTCCGCGCCAAACCCGGGTACACCTACAGCCTGATGCAGCTGCGCGAGATCCTCGACTGGATCATCGCCTACCAGCTGCGCAGCGTCCCGGGCGTCATCGAGATCAACACCAGCGGCGGCGAGCTGAAGACGTATGAGGTGCAGCTGGACGCGAACCGGCTGGCGGAGTACCGCGTCCCGATCAACCATGTTTTCGAGGCGCTGCGGCAGAACAACGCGAACGAGGGCGGCGGCTACCTCATCCTGCACGGCCAGGAGCAGCGCGTCGTCCGCGGGGAGGCGCTGCTCCAGTCGCTCGACGAGATCCGCAACATCGTCCTCGACACCCGCGGCGACGGGACGCCGGTCTACGTGCGCGATGTGGCAAACGTGCGCTTCGCCCCGCGGCTGCGCCAGGGGGCCGTCACGCGCGACGGCCGCGGCGAGGGCGTGGTCGGCATCGTCATGCTGCTGGCCGGGGCGAACGCTCGGGTCGTCGTGGACCGGGTCAAGGATCGCCTCGGCGAGATCGAGAAGACGCTGCCGGAGGGGGTCTACATCGACCCGTTCTACGACCGCACCGAACTCGTCCGGCGCACCATCCACACCCTCGCGCACAACCTGGTCGAGGGCGGCATCCTCGTCGTCGTCGTGCTGCTGGTACTGCTCGGCAGCCTGCGGGCCGGGCTGATCGTCGCGCTGGCGGTGCCGCTGTCGATGCTCGGGGCGTTCGTCGGCATGCTCTACGCCGACCTGTCCGGGAACCTGATGAGCCTGGGCGCGATCGACTTCGGGCTGATCGTGGACGGCTCGGTAGTGCTGATCGAGAACGTCGTGCGCCGCGTCGCCGAGCACCGCCACGCGCGCGGCGGCGGGCGGGCGCCACTGGAGGTGATCCGCACCGCGTGCAAGGAGGTCGCACGTCCGGTCGTCTTCGGCGTCGGCATCATCCTCATCGTTTACCTGCCGATCCTGTCGCTGCGCGGCCTCGAAGGAAAGATGTTCCGGCCGATGGCCCTGACCGTCATCTTCGCCCTGCTGACGTCGCTGGTGCTGGCCCTGACGCTGATGCCGGTGCTGGCGTCGCTGTACCTGCGCACGGTCAGCGAGAAGGAACCGTTCCTGGTGCGCTGGGTCAAGCGGGTCTACCAGCCGGCGCTGGCGTTCGTCATGGGCCGGCCGCGCGCCACCCTGGCGTGTGCGGTGGGCGTGTTCGCGGCCAGCGTCGGGGTGGCGGCCACCCTGGGGGCGGTGTTCATCCCGAAGCTGGACGAGGGGGCGATCGCCTTGCAGGCCGTTCGGCTGCCGAGCGTGTCGCTGGAAGCGTCGGTGCAGATGACGACGCAGATTGAGAAGACGCTGCGGAAGTTCCCAGAGGTGGAGACGGTCGTCTGCAAGACCGGCCGGCCGGAGATCGCCAACGATCCGATGCCGGTGAACCTGACGGACCTCTACGTCGGCCTGCGGCCGCCCGAGACGTGGCGGTTCGGCACCAAGGAGGAGCTGATCGACGCGATGGAGAAGGCGCTGGAGGCGGAGGTGCCGAGCAACGCCTTCAGCTTCTCCCAGCCGATCGAACTGCGTGTCGCCGAGCTGGTGGCGGGCGTCCGGTCGGACATCGGTATCAGCCTGTACGGCGACGACCTGCGCACCCTCGGCGCGAAGGCGGAGGAGATCGTCCGCGTGCTGAACAAGGTGCCCGGAGCGGAGGACGTGCAGGCCGAACGGACGGCCGGACTGCCGTACCTGCGAGCGATCGTGAAGCGCAACCAGATCGCCCGCCACGGGATCAACGCGCGCGACGTGCTGGACGCGGTGGCGGCCCTCGGCGGCAAGGAGGTCGGCCAGGTGTTCGAGGGGCAGCGGCGCTTCCCGCTGCAGGTGCGCTTCGGCCCGGAGTGGCGCGCCGACCTGGAGAAGATCCGCCAGATCCGTATCGCCGACCCAAAGGGGCGGCAGATCCCGCTGGAAGAGCTGGTCTACCTGGAGCTGGAGGACGGCCCGGCCCAGATCAGCCGTGACGCGGTCCGCCGCCGCACGCTGGTCCAGTGCAACGTCCGCGGCCGCGACATCGCCAGCTTCGTCCAGGAGGCGCGGGCGGCGGTCGCGCGCGAGGTACGCCTGCCGCCGGGCTACACGCTCACCTGGGGCGGGCAGTTCAAGAACCTGCAGGAGGCGAGCCTGCGGCTGACGATCGCGGTGCCGCTGGCGCTGTTCCTGATCTTCGCCATCCTGCACCTGACGTTCCACTCGCTGCGCCTGGCCCTGCTCATCTTCCTGAACGTGCCGATGGCGGCGACGGGCGGTATCCTGGCGCTGTGGCTGCGCGGGCTGCCGTTCTCGATCTCGGCCGGCGTCGGGTTCATCGCCCTGTTCGGGGTGGCGGTCCTCAACGGCGTCGTGCTGGTAAACTACATCGTGGAGCTGCGGAAGGGGGGACTCGACGCGCCCCGGGCCGCGTTCGAGGGCGCGCTGGCGCGGCTGCGGCCGGTGCTGATGACGGCGCTGGTGGCGACACTCGGGTTCGTGCCGATGGCCCTTTCGACGAGTGCCGGGGCCGAGGTGCAGCGCCCGCTGGCGACGGTCGTGATCGGCGGACTCATCACCTCCAGCGCGCTCACCCTGTTCGTCCTGCCGGCAATTTATCGCTGGTTCGACCCGCCGCGACCCGCCGCGGAGAGTGCCGACTGACCCGACGCGGCTCCCGGTTGACTTCTGCTCTTTGTGACCTACGCTTGAGCAGTCATTCTGTTTGCCTCCCCCTCGTTCGGCACCTGGTTACCCTGGCCCCCGTCGCGACCTCGTCTCCGGAGGCGAACGTGTTCGATGACCTACTTGCGTGGTGGCAGACCCTGACTCCGCAGACGCAGGCGACCCTGCACACCGGCAGCCTGATCGTCGGGGCGCTGCTCGGCGGTCACCTGCTCGGGGTGATGGTGACGCGTACCCTGCGGGCGAAAAACTTCGACGCGGCCCTGCACATCCCCGGCGCGGCGCCGGCGGGCACGGACGCGGCGCACGGCATCACCCCGACCCTCGTCGCCGGCATCCTGGTCCGGCTGTCGGTCTGGGTGGCGGCCGCGGCGTGGCTCGCCCGCCAGCACGGACACCCCGACCTGGCCGAGACGCTCAAGCGCCTCCTGACCCGGACCTGGGCGCTGGCCGCAGTGCTGGTCGTCGCCCTCGGCCTGGGCGGCATGCTGGCGCGGCGGCTGATCGACTGGCTGAACGGCCTCCCCCGACCGACGTCCGAGCGCGACGGCCCCGCCGCGGCCCAGCGGGGCACGGCCGGCGCGGTCGGGGCAGCGATTTACGGCCTGATCGTGCTCCTCGTCCTGCTGATCGCCGCGGACGTCTTCGACTGGCCGCTGACGCGGACCTCGGCGGTGGCGCTGTGGCAGCTCGCCTACCATTTGCTGGTCGCCGGAGCGGCGGTGTTCATCGGCTGCCTGGGCGCCCGGTGGGCGCGCGACCTGACGCCGCCGGAGGGCACCGCGTCGCCGGAGAAGCGCGCCGGCCACTACACCTCGCTCGGGATCGTGGCAGCGACGACGGTCCTGGCCGTCGCGGTGCTGCTGTCGAGCGCCGGCGTGCTGCTGGGGCTGGCGGCGGTGGCGGTCCTGGCGTTCCTGCTGTGGCTGGTACGCGGGTATCTGCCGGACGTGTCGGCGGGGCTGCAGCTGCGCGCCCACAGCGTGCGCGAGGTGGTGTTCGAGGGCGAGCCGTGGCGGGTAACGGAGGTCGGCCTCCTCGCGACCCAGCTGAGCCGGGCCGGCGAGTTCTGCCGGGTGCAGAATCGGGTGGTGCTGGAAGCCCGCATGCACGGGGCGCCGACCGAGGCGAGCCAGCGCTGAGAGGCCGATCGAACGGGGGCAGGATGCCCATTCCCGGCAAACGCTTGCGGCCTGGCGGTCCACTCGGTGGCCCCGCCAGGCCGCGACCAGCAGGAAGCCGTGGTCAGGGCGCGTCAGGAGGTGTCCCGCCCGGGTCACGCCCCGTGGTAGTCGATGTCCTTGACCTCCAGGGCGTGCTTCTGGATGAACTCGCGGCGCGGCTCGACCTTCTCGCCCATGAGCGTGCGGAACATCTCGTCCGCCTTCAGCGCGTCCTCCAGCTGGACCTTGACGAGAGTCCGCTTCGCCGGATCGAGGGTCGTCTTCCACAGCTCGTCGGCGTCCATCTCGCCGAGCCCCTTGAAGCGCGTCACCGCCAGGCCGCGCTCGCCGAGCCGGCGCACCTCCGGGACCACCTCGCGCAGCTGCAGCAGTATCCGCCGGCTGTCCCCGTTCTCCAGGGTGAAGCGCACCGGCGGCTCGCGCCCGGCGATGCGCGGCAGCGGCACCAGGTCCGACCCCTCCAGCCCGAACCCGCGCAGCTTCTTCAGCCCCTGCTCGATCCGCCGGACCTCGTGCAGCTCCTGCACGTACAGCGTCACCGCTGCGTGCCCGTTGCCGTTCTTCGCCGGCGCCCCCGGCCGCAGGTCGTCGCCGACCACCAGCTCGTGGCCCAGCTTCTCCTGCTCGGCCAGGCGGAACTGATCGACCTCGTCGGTTGTCGCGAACCAGTGCTCCTTGCCGCCGAGTACGACGCGGTAGTTCGGCAGCGGCCCGCCGCGTGCCTGCTCCAGAAGCATCGCCAGGCTCAGCCCGCGGCGCTCCAGGATCACCAGCGCCTTCTCCAGCGCGTCGAGCACCTCCACCAGGTCCGCCAGCCGGGCTCCATCCAGGGCGGACGCGGGGCGCGGCGTCACGCCCGGCGCGGCGGCCAGCGCCGCCACCTGCAGTTTCGTCCCGTCCAGCCCGCGCGTCGTCAGCTCCCGGGTCATCTCGTCCGCCGTCTGGACGAACCGGGCCGTCTTCTTCGTCGCCACCTTGTACAGCGGCGGCCGGGCCACGAAGATGCGCCCCTCCTCGATCAGCTTGCGCATCTGCCGGTAGAAGAACGTCAGCAGCAACGTCCGGATGTGCTGACCGTCCACGTCCGCGTCGGACAGCAGAACGACCTTGCCGTAGCGCAGCCCGGCGGTGTCCTCGGCGTCGCCGATATCGACGCCGACGGCCGAGATCAGGTTGCAGATCTCCTCGTTACTGAGCACCTTTTCGAGCCGCGCCTTCTCGACGTTGAGCACCTTGCCGCGCAGCGGCAGGATCGCCTGGAACGCGCTGTTGCGGCCCTCCACCGCCGAGCCGCCGGCGCTCTGGCCCTCGACGAGGAACAGCTCCGAGTCGTCGCGGTCGCGCTCCGTGCAGTCGTACAGCTTGCCCGGGAGCCCGCCCGAGTTCAGCATGCTCTTGCGGTCCTTCGCCGCCTTGCGCGCCCTGGCCGCGGCCTCGCGCGCCTCGGCCGCCAGGACCACCTTCTTGATGATCTTCAGCGCCTCCTTCGGGTTCTCCTCCAGGTACGTCTTGAGGTGCTCGTTGACGACGCTGGCAACGATCCCATCGACCTCCGGGTTGTTCAGGCGGATCTTCGTCTGCGACTCGAACTGCGGCTCCGGCACCTGGACGCTGACGACGGCCGTCAGCCCCTCGCGAAAGTCCTCGCCGATCGGCTCCAGATCCTTCTTGAACAGGTTCTCCTTGGCCCCGTACCCCTTCAGCGCCCACGTCATCGCCGTCCGGAATCCGGACAGGTGGGTGCCGCCGCCGGGGTTGTAGGCGTTGTTGGCGTAGGTGCGCACCCGCTCCTCGTCGCCCGTCGTGTACTGCAGCGCCACCTCGACGCGGACGCTCCCGGCCTGGGCGTCCTCCACCGTCTTGTCGAGGTAGATCGTCTTGTGGGCGCCCTCGTCAGCGCGGTTCAGGTACTCGACGAACTCGGCCACCCCGCCGGCGAAGTAGAACGTCTCCTCCTTGCCGGTGGACTCGTCGGCCAGCTTGATCGTCAGCCCCTTGTTGAGAAACGCCAGCTCGCGCAGGCGCGACTCCAGCGTATCGTAGTCGAACGCAGCGTCGCGGAAGATGTCCGGGTCCGGGCGGAACGTCACCTCCGTCCCGGTCCGGTTGTCCTTCGAGACCCCCATCTCCTTGACGGCGGTAATCGCCTTGCCGCGCTCGTACTCCTGGACGTACACCTTGCCGTTGCGGCGGACGCGCACCTCGGTCCACTCGCTCAGGGCGGTGACCGCCTTGGCCCCGATCCCGTGCAGCCCGGCCGACACCTTGTAGCTGCGCTTGTCGAACTTGCCGCCGGCGCCGGACGTGGTCATGACGACCTCAAGGGTCGAGATGCCGGCCTTCGGGTGGATCTCGACCGGGATGCCGCGGCCGTCGTCGCTGACGGTGATGCTGCCGTCCACGTTGATCTTCACCGTGATCGTCTTGCAATACCCGGCCAGGGCCTCATCGACGCTGTTGTAGACCAGCTCGTAGACCAGGTGGTGCAGCCCGCGGACGCTGGTGTCGCCGATGTACATGCCGGGCCGCTGGCGGATGTGTTCCGCGTTCTGGTAGATGTCGATGTTCCCGGCTTCGTACGCGCCGTCGGCGCCGACCTGCGGCTCCTGGGCGGCGACGTCCTCTGCGACCGACATGTGTTCATCACTCATGGTTGTCCCTCTTACAGTCCAGCGCCCGGAGCCCCCAGGGGGCGTCAGTCCCGGACAGTGCGGTCATTGCTTCCCCCACGCTCCGTTCCGGAAGCGCAGGTCGTTGACGGTCGTGCCGGCGAGCCGACGGCGCAGCTGCTCCAGCAGGCGGCGCTTGTGGAAGTGGGCCAGCTCTTGCAGCAGCACGGCGCTGTCCACCTCGACCTCCAGGACCCCGCGGCGGATGCCGCAGACGCGCGTGTGATCGGCGAACTCGACTCCGGCCGCCTCGGCCCACGCCTGCTCCAGGTGCAGCCGCCCCTGGCGCCGGCCCCAGCCGCGCGCCGCGAACAGGCGGGCGAGGATCTCGCGGAACAGCTCCGGTCCCTTTTCCATCGGCGAGCCCCCAGGCAGGCCGCTTGCGGCCTGGCGCGGGCCGACGCCAGGCCGCAAGCGACTACTCCTTCACCACCAGCGGCGTCACGACGTACTGGTAATCGCCCGCCTCGTTGCGGAACAGCGCCGGCCGGCCGCCGTCCTCCAGCTCCAGCGTCAGCTTCGTCTCCGGCTCCAGGACGCGGAGCATGTTCGTCAGGTACTTCGGGTCGAAGCCGATCTCGATCCCCTTGCCGTCGTAGTCGAGCGGCAGCTCGACGCGCGACCGGCCGGCCTCCGAGCTGCCGCGCGCCTGCAGCGTCAGCTTCTGCTTGGCGAACGTGAACACCACGCGCTTGCTCTGATCGTCCGTCATGATCGCCGCCTGACGCACGGCCGCATAGAACGGCGCGACCGTCACCGGAATCTTCGCAGCCGCCTTCTGCGGCACCACCCGCTTGTAATCGGGGAAACGCCCTTCCACCAGCCGGGTCACGATGATCGCCCGCTCAGTCTGCAACAGCGCCTCGTTTGGCCGCAGGCTGACGCGCACCACCGCGTCATCGTCCTGAAGGTTTCGTTCCAGGAGCGTCATCGCCTTGGCCGGCACGACCGGCATCTGCCCCCTGGTGCTGTGGCCGCCGTGGGCCGTCGCCGGCCCCTCGGTCAGCGCCAGGCACCGGCCGTCCGTCGCCACCAGCCGCACCTTGCCCTCCTCGAGTTCCCACAGGACGCCGGTCGTCGCCCCGAACCGGGCGTGCTCGGCGGACGCGGCCGCGAACAGAGTGCGGTGAATCATCTCGCGCAGCACCCCGGCCCCGACCTCGTGGTACTTCTCCTCCGAGAACGGTGTCACGTCCGGGAAGATGGACGGATCCTCGCCCGGCATCTCGAATTCGTTGAACTGGCCGCGCACCACGCACGCATCCGGGCCGGCCACGACCTCCAGCTCCTCGTCGGTGGACTCACGCAGGATCGAGATAACCTTCGTGGTCGGCAGGATCGCCTCGCCCGGCTCCTCGACGCGGACGCCGCGCACCTCCAGGCGGATGCCCAGCTCCAGGTCGGTCGCCATCAGGGTGCAGCGATCCCCGTCCACGACCGCCTTGATGTTCTTGAGGATCGGTTTGACGTCGCGGGCGGCCACGGCCACGCTCGCCAGCTGACAGGCCGCCAGCAATCCCTCGCGATGAAACTGTGCTTTCATGCACCTGCTCCTGTCCTTTGCTTGTCGCCAAGCCGCTTGCGGCTCGGTTGGTTACTCTCCTGGGAACTTCCGCCAGAGAGAAAAACAGATCCTGGTTGTTTACCCAGCAGCATTAGTTAAGGATCCCCCAGATCGCGTTCACAACCCTTGTTGAATCGACCGTTCTCCAGTTCTGTCTGCACCTTGTGGCCCGCTCCTCGTTGTGGAAACCCCGTTCATCGCCGGTCGGCATCGTGTCCATGTCGGTTGATCCGAATGCGGGTTCTGGTCACTCGCCCCTTCCCGGGAAAACGACCGCCAGCCGCCGACGGCGAATCGTCGAGGTATCGACGGCTTTTCCACGGTGCCGCTCAGGCCAGCTCGGCGTGGAGCTGGCGGACGGCGCCGGACAGGACGGCGTCGGTGGTGAGCGCCTGTTCGACCTTGCGGCAGGCGTGCAGCACGGTGCTGTGGTCGCGGCCGCCAAAGTAGGCGCCGATCTGCTCCAGCGACAGCCCGGTCAACTGGCGCGCGAGGTACATGCTGATCTGGCGCGGCACCAGGATGTTGCGGTGGCGCCGGGCCGACTGCAGCTGGTCGGCCCGGACGCGGAAGTACCCGCTCACGCGCTGGGTGATGCGCTCGACGGTGACCCGTCCGGCCTCCGCCTGTTCGCGGAAGTGGGCCGCCACCGTGACCGCGTTCAGCGGCCCGGGGTGGACGCGGGCCAGCGCCTCCAGCCGGGTCAGTGCCCCCTCCAGCTGCCGCACCCCCCCGCTCAGGTGCCCGGCCAGCCAGGTCAGCACCTCGGGGCCGAGCGTCAGCCGGCGCTCGCGAGCCTGCGCCTCCAGGACGGCCAGGCGCCCGGCCGCGTCCAGTGGCTCCAGGCCGAGCACCAATCCGCTCACGAGGCGGCTCACCAGCCGTGCGGGGAACCGCTCGCCGCGGTGGCTCAGTTGCGCCGGCCCGGTGGAGGCGGTCAGGACTACCGGCTGCTGTCGTGCCCGCCTCCGGTCGAGCAGGGCAGCGAGCGGGTTCGCCACCTGGGGCGGCAGGTGCTGCAGATCCTCGACGACCAGCAGATCGCTTGCCCGCGCGTCCCGCAGCGGTTCCCGACCTTCCGAAGCGTCCGGTCGCGCGGCCGGGTTGAGGTCGCTGGCGGCGAGCAGAGCGACCACGAGGTCGGGGCGGCGGCCCGTCGCCTCTTCGAGAAGGGCCGTCACCAGGTGGGTCTTGCCCGTGCCCGGCGGCCCGTGCAGGAAAAGCGGGCTGCGCAGCCTTCGCAGGCGATGGAAACCGAGGCAGACTGCCACCTCGCGCGCGGCCAGCACGGCGGTGCGGTTTTGCGCAGTTGGGACGAAGCGCGCGAAGGTGAGCGGTTGTTGCATTCCCTCAATCCCTCCACAAACCGAGGAGAATAAGGAGGGGTAAGGGCTGCTGACCTCGAGCCGTGGGCGGCTTGCACGGGCCGTATCGGACCTCGAACCAGGCAGACTCTTGCCGATGTATCTCCACAGGCGTATTTTAGCGGATTCTGCCCCGCGGGTAAAGCCTATTCGGTCGCTGCTAACTCCTTGACGCGCAAGGAGATAATTTGTGAAAAAACGGCCTTGCCGGGTCCGCGGCGCGCCCCGCGCCGCACGCCGTTGAGTAAAGCCCACGGGTCACGTCCCGTGGGCCAAGATCCCCAGCACTTCGCCCACGGGGCGCCACCCGTGGGCTTTGCAAAAGCCCTTGCACACCAGGTCGGAACGCCCGGGCCGTTCGTGCGGGGCGTTCCGGCCTGGCCCGGCCGCGTTTCGACTGTTGCTCCTTGACGGTCCGCGATCAGCTGGCAAGAGTTGAGCGTTCCCGGCGAGGCGTCTTCGCCTTCACCGGCTTTCATTCCAGACCATTGGCGCGGCCGCCCGTTCCGATCCGGTAGCTCTCGCCGGGCCGCGGCGTTCTTCGTGGGGGTGCTCAGACGATGTCAGGCGCCAGGCGTGTTGTTGCAGTGCTGCTCGTGGCGGCCATTCTCGGCGTGGCGGTGACGGCCCCTGGGCGGGCGCCGGCGGACGAGCCGATTCCGCTGCCCCTTGGCGGGCCGGTCCTGCAGCCCGGCGAGGCGGCCCCGCTTCCAACGCCGCTGTCCTCCGTCGCACCCGGACCTCTTCCCGTGCCGTTCGCGACCGGGTTGCCGGACGGACTCCACGTCCCGGACGCGGGGTGCGTCGGGGGCCACGGTGGCTTCGCGGCCCAGATCATCTGGGATCCGCCGGTGCAGGAGAGGTTCCTCAAGGAGTTCACCATCGCCGGGCAGCGCTACTCGCCGAAGGATCGGCGGCTGAGCTGGACCCTGCGCACGAACAAGACCTACCCCGGCGAGCTAGGGGCAGCGGAGGCGAAGCTGCTGACGGCGCTGACCGACGCGGTCGGGGAAAAGAGTCTGGTGTGCGCTTACTTTTACAACCCGGAAGGCCGGCGGCTGGGCCTGACGCAGGTGTTCCTGTCGCCCGGTGAACGGTTGCCCGACGGGGCGTTTCTGGTGTTCGCCGACCTGAACGTGGCGAACATGGAAATGCTGGCGACGCGGGTGGTGATCACGCTCTGCGAGCGCCCCGAGCCGGTGCCGGACATGCCGCCCGCGAAGGAGCCCGGCCCCATGAAAATGCCCTGAAGAAAGAACCAGGAACCAAACAAATACCAGGAACCCAACCTGGACAGCATCCGAGTGAGGTGCTCCGGTTGGGGGCTGGTATTTGTTGGGTTCCTGGTTCTTTCCTTTTTTGGTTAGGACTGGCGGAGCAACCGCGAGTACGCGCTCGCGGCTGGTAAACTAGCGCCGGTGCAGGATCAGGTCGTAGCTCGGCCGGGTGCGGCCGTCGCGCAGCAGCACTCCGCGGGGAGAGTGGACGATCTGGTCGGGGTGGCTCGCGTCCCGCACGCATCGGCACGACAGGCCGACGATGCCGAGTTCCGCCAGCGTCCTCAGCTCGCCGGCCTCGCACACGCCGTTGCCGTTCGCGTCGTGCCAGACGGCCAGCCCTTCCAGCTCGGCCCCGGTCAACTGCTCGTCGCCGTTCGCGTCCAGCGCCCCCAGCGCCTGGTAGCCGTGGTCCCAGAACAGCCAGAAGGTGACGTTGCCGAACAGTTGCAGACCCGACGCGATCTTGCCGGTCCCGCGGTGATCGTGGACCAGCCAGCCGGCGGCGGGCGTCAGCCACGTCCAGCGCTGCGGCAGGCCGGTGCCGTCCAGGTCGAACGCCACGCGCGCCTTTGGGTCAACCAGATCCCGTGCTGTCAGCCCGTCGCGCAGCGGGATCGCGATCGGGGTGACCGGGCGCGGAATGCGCTTGACGTGCTGCGTGCGGTCGCGCAGCGTCTGGATCTCTTCCCGGTCCTTCGTCGAGTCGAGCAGCGGGATCAGGTAGCCGGCCGCCTCCGCGGTCACGGAGTGCCAGCCGAGCGGGGCTCGCTCCATCTCCTTCTCCTTCGCCCAGGCGCGGGCGATGATGTCGCGGTACAGTTCGACCGCCTTCGCCTTCTTCCCGGCCTGCTCGGTCATCCACGCCAGACCGAGCTGCGCGGTAAGGTTCTCCGGGGCCAGCTTGATCGCCTGCCGGTAGTGCTCGATCGCCTTCGCCAGGTGGTCCCTGGCCGCCTTCAACAATTCCTTGTCATCCGTCGGCTTGGCGGCGAACGGGACGTGTTTGGGCTCGTATCCGAACCAGGCGCCTTGCTCCTCCTTCCCCTGGCGCACCTTGACCTGGTCGGTCTTCAGCGCATACGCCATCGCGTGGACGCGCGCCAGGTTGAGCTGCGCCCGGGCGTCTCTGGGGTTCTTTTGCGCGAGGCGTTCGAGGTTTTGCACGAGTCGCTGGACGGGAATGGTGTCCAGCATGGGGCGCGCGTAGCGCGCCTCCGCGAGTCGTGGGCAGAGGAGTCCGGCCGCTCCGGCCGCGAGGAGGACCGCGGCCCGGCGGACGCACGATTGCCGGCCCATCATGGCGTTGCCCCTTGTGAGAGTGGATCGGGATCGGTTGACCAACGCCGGGCAGGGTAACAGGCGGACGGGGGGCGGTCCAGGAAAAAGTGCGGCCGCGTGCCGGGGCGGCGTGCGCCCCGGCACGCGGCCGGGTGGGAGCGGCGAGGACGCGACTACTCCTCGCCGATGCGCCGCAGGTAGATCAAGGTCTCGGTCCGGATGCTCCCGTCCCCCGGGAAGGACGCCCAGCGCCCGATCAGGCGCGGCCCGCTCTCGATCCGGTACAGGTTGACGCCGCGCACCACCCCCTTGTCGCCCGGGATGGCCCAGCTGCAGGCCAGGGTGTCTCCCTGGCGGATGCCGATGCCGAAGAAGGCGGCGCCGCCGCCGACCACCCACTGGACGAGGTAAACGTCATTCTTCCTGGTGATCATCGCCACTCCGGAGTAGGTCTTGCCCACCCCCTCCTTGCCGTTGCAGGCGTAGTACCCGGTGATATCACCGACCTCCTTGTTCTTGAAGGCGTCCGCCTTGTCGACGGCCTTGCCGGCGTCGGGACGGTTGGCGGCGGAGTTGAGCAGGGTGGCCGCCAGGAGGGCTGCGTAGAACATGACTCACTCCTTTCCCTGGGAGGGGAGGTTGACCACGACCGCCGGCGCGTCCCCACGGGAGGTCGAGGATACGGGGAGGCCGAGGAGGTCGCCATTCCCTTGGCGTTCCGTGGTAATTGTAACAGACCGCCCAACCCTGCCTACCGCAGATTGCCCGGCCCGCCGCCCCGGCCCCCTGCGGTCTGCGAGGGAACTTGACACCTTCCCCGGCGCTCTGCTATTACCGCGGCCCGCCCGGCCCCTCTCCCCCGCGAGATTCCCCATGCGCGTCAGCGTCGTCATCAACACATACAACCGCGGCCCCAGCCTGCGGCAGACGCTCCGCTCCCTGCGCCACCAGAGCTGTGCCGGGTTTGAGGTCGTCGTCGTGAACGGTCCCTCGACCGACGACACCGACGCCGTGCTGCGCGAGTTCGCCGGCGCCGTTCGCGTCGTCCGCTGCCCCGAGGTACACCTCTCGAAGTCGCGGAACCTCGGCATCGCCCACGCCGCCGGTGAGGTGGTCGCGTTCCTCGACGACGACGCCATCCCCGAACCGGACTGGCTCGATGGCCTGCTCGGCGCTTACGACGCCCCGGCCGTCGGCGCCGCTGGCGGGGTCGTCTACGACCACACCGGGCTGCGCCTGCAGTACCGCTACGCCGTCTGCGACCGCACCGGCGCGCCGTGCTTCGACGTGGGACCGCCGTTCGACACCTTCACCGTCCCCGGCGCCGACCCGTTCGTCTACCTCCAGGGCACCAACTGCAGCTTCCGCCGGCAGTGCCTGGAGGCAGTCGGCGGGTTCGACGAGGAGATCGAGTATTACCTCGACGAGGTCGAGGTTTGCATGCGCGTCCTCGATCGCGGGTATCAGGTGCGCCCGCTGCCGGGCGCCGCAGTCCACCACAAGTATCTGCCGAGCCACCTGCGCAGCGGCGCTCGGGTTGTCCTCAACCCGTACCCGCTGGTCAAGAACCGCTGCTACTTCGCCCTGCAGAGCGGCCTGCGCACCCGCCCGCTGCGCCAGATTCAGAAGGTGCTGGCGGGTTACGCGAACGCCCTGCGGGGCGAATGCGGCCAGCACTTCGCGGCCGGACGGATCGACGCCGGCCAACGGGATTACTTCCTGGCGCAGGTCGAAAGGGGACTGCGCGACGGCACCGAGCGCGGCCTGGGCAGGCCGCGGACTCGGTGCGCCCTGCCGCCGCCCGATCCGGCGCAGTTCCTGCCGTATCCGGCGGTCGGCTGCGAAGGGCGCCAGCTGACGCTGTGCTTTCTTGCCCCGGGCGCCTACCCCGGGACGGACCGGGTTCCCACGGAGCTGGCGGCGCGTGGGCACGAGATTCATGTCATCGCGCCGTCGCCCGACACCAGCCGGGTCGATTTCGAGGACGGCGTCTGGGTCCACCGTCTGGCTCGTCCGGTGCGCCATGTGCCTGCCCTGGCGGGGCTCACCTGGCGCGCCGAGCTGTTCGAGGCCGCGGCCATTTATCGCGAGGTGGACCGACTCCATGCTCTCCGCCCGCTCCACGCGGTCGTGGCTCCTCCCGCGTCGCGGCTGGCTCTGCTGTGCGCACTCGATCCGCGGCTCGCCACCGTCCTCGCAGGGGACGCTTCCGCCTCTGCCGTGCCGATCCTCGACGACACGCTCGCCCGCACCGCTGCCGCGAGCGCAGGAACCGAACTCGACCGGCTCGCGGTACTCTGCGTGGGGCAGCGTTCCCGTCACCTTCGACCAACCGCGGACGCAACGCGGGTCGGACCAGAAGAGGTGAGCGTCGGCCTTGCGGCGGTCCTTGCCGGAGCCACCGCGACCTCGCCAGACGAGGCGCGCCGTGCGGCGGTGGCGCTGCTCGATCCGACCTGCTTTCCGGTGGATCGTGCGGGCGCCGTTCTCGCCCTCTGGCCGGAGAATGACGAGGCGTTCGTGCGTGGGCTGTTCGTCGCCCTGCTCGGGCGTGAGGTCGATCCGCCAAGCCTTGGGGCATACCTGTCCCACCTCCGACGCGGCATGCCGCGGTTTGAAGTCGTTCGGCACCTGGCCCATTCGCCCGAGGCCGCTGCCGCGGGCGTGCCTGTCGGCTGGCTGGACGCCGTCAAACTTGCCACGCGGCGCGCGCAGCCGGGGACGCGCGGGGTAACCGCGATCGACCGTATGCGCGTCCGGCTGACCCGTCTCGCCTGGTCGTTCAAGCGTTGCCTTCGGTCCGGTGGTTCCGCGCGACCTTCTTTCCGCCGCGCCGGCTAACCTCGCTGCGGTCTTGCCGGTCCAGGAGCAGGAGAGGTGCCGCGCCCTTGCCCCTGGACCGTGCTGATAAAGCCCACGGATTGCGGCCCGTGGGCTTTGGCCGCGCTTTCACCATCTCCTCCTGAATACTGGCTGCCGGGTCGCCCCGCCTGTCCACTTTCTCCGAATGTAGCGGTTAGACGCACGTCCTGGGCGAATAGGCAAGCTCGGCGCTTTTTTCGGATCTGGCAGGAGTTTCTGATAGACATTACTGTGTTCGTATGTCAGTCTGTGCGGATTGCGTCGTCCCTCTCACCCTCCCTGACAAGCAGACCTCCTCTCCCAGGCAGCGGAGCCAGGGGGAGTCCGGTGGTGAAACCGACATCGGCCGGGGCCATCTCCGATCGGGGTGCGGGCGGGGCCGAGGTAGGCGTTGCATTCCCAACTCGTGAGTTCGGCACCCTTTGTTCAAGGAGAGCGTCACATGGTGTTGCAGCGAGTGTGGCGGAGTCTGTTCGGCAAGCCGAGGCAGCGTGGGCAGAAAGCCGGGCAGCAGCCGAGGCGAGCACGGCTGCTCCTCGAAACGCTTGAGGATCGGTGCGTGCCGGCCAACCTGTTCGTCTCCTCCCGGTTCGGGGCGGACCTGGTTGGCGACGTCGCCGGGCGCGGCGGGCCGACGGCCCCGTTCGCGAGCATCCAGTTCGCGGTCAACCAGGCGGCCAGCGGCGACCGCATTCACGTCGCCCAGGGCACCTACGGCTACAACCCGGCCGTGGACCAGCTCTCCGGCTTCCTGCGGATCAACCCGGCGGCGGTGATGGTGTTCGACAAGTCGCTGGAGATCTTCGGCGGGTTCAACGACAACTACTCCATCCTGGATCCGGGCCGTTTCCGCACGACCATCGACGGCGGCGGCGCCGTCCGCGGAGTGTACGTGCTGGCGGCCAACCTGGACATCAACTTCAGCATGTCGGGGTTCACCATCCAGGCAGCCCTGGCTCAGGCGGAGCGCAACCTGCCGGTCGGCAGCGGCAACGACCGCATCTTCGGGTTCGGCGGCGGCATGTGGATCAACAACGCCGGCCGCGCCAACACCGGCACCCCCGGCACGTTCGCCCTGCGTGACATGATCTTCTTCCGCAATCGGGCGGTCGGGCTTGATACCAGCAGCCTCGGAGCCGAGGCCGGGCAGACGGCCGGGGCCGGCGGGGCCGCGGCCGGCGCCGGGCTGGACCTGCGCTTCGTCCGCAACATGGTCATGGAGCGCGTCAACTTCACCGAGAACCTCTCGCAGGGCGGCAACGGCTCGGGCAAGGGCGGCGACGGCCTGGGCGGCGGGTTCCACACCGACAATTCCAACGTCACCGGGAACAACCTCACGTTCGTCGGTAACCGCGCCGTCGCCGGCAACGGCGGCAGCGGCCGCGACGCTGCGAACACCACCGGCGACGGCCTGGGCGGGGCCGCCGCGATCCAGATCAACAGCAGCACCACGCTGGAGAATGTGGTCGCGTTCAACAACAGCGTCCGCGGCGGCAACGCCAACGGTGAGGCCGGCAGCGGGTTCGGCGGCGCCTTCTTCGCCGAGGTCGCCACCCTGAACCTGACCAACGCCAACCTTCGCGCCAACACTGCTCTGGGCGGCGACGGCGGGTCCGGCGGGCTGGCTGGCGGCGGCGGTATCGAGACGCTCAACTCGAACCTGAGCCTGGACCGCGTCCAGGTCATCGCCAACACCGCGCAGGGCGGCAACGGCACCGGCGCCGCCGGCTCGCCCGGCGGCGGCGGCCTGTACCTGACCCGCCTGAACAGCAACGCCCCGACGACCGTCAACATCGTCAACACCGTCGTGGCCGAGAATACCGTCCGGTTCGGTAACTCGGGCGACACGGTTGTGGGCGGCGGCGGCGGCGGCCTGTGGCTGCAGGGGGTGGACGCGACCATCACTCAATCGACCATCGCCGGCAACTCCTTCGGTCCGAATCTCTTCTACGGCCAGGCCATGCTGTTGCTGAACGACGGCGCGCTCACGCCGACCAACGTCAACCTGAACTTCTCCATCGTCGCCAACCACACCAACAACGCCAACCCGCCGGCCGCGGCCGTCCACGTCCGTGGCCAGAACGGCCGCAACACGCTCACCTACAACCGCGTTCTGTTCGCCAACAACACCCAGGACGACAACAGCAACGGCCAGCCGGCGGACGCGACCGGGGTGGGGAACATCAACGGCCGCAACACCCTCCTGCGGGCCGCCAACGCCGGGTTCGTCTCGACCGGCGCGCCGCGCTTCGACTACGACCTGCAGTCGAACTCGCCGGCGGTCGGGGCGGCCACCGGGAGCCAGGTCACGACCGACATCGACGGCAACCCCCGCACCGGCACTCCGGACCTCGGCGCCTACGAGGCCGGCCCGGCGCCCACGGCGCGCGACACCGTCGCCACCTACGACCCCGGGTCGGGCCTGTGGCAGTTCCGCAACAGCAACAGCAGCGGCTTCCCGAACCTGGCGATGTTCGCCTTCGGCCTGGGAGCGAGCCGATCGATTCCGGTGGTCGGCGACTGGGACGGGGACGGCGCGGCCGGGATCGGCGTGGTCGAGATCATTCCGAGCACTACCCTGCCGGGCAATCCGCTGGTGCTGACCTGGAAACTGCGCAACAGCCTCACGCCGGGCGCCCCCGACGTCGGTCAGTTCGAGTACGGCCGGTCGATCGACATCCCGGTGGTCGGCGACTGGGACGGCAACGGCAGCTTCACCGTCGGCATCTACGAACCGGACACCGGCCGGTGGAAGCTGCGCAACACGAACAACCCGGGCGCCCCGGACTTCAACACCCCGGGCGAGAGCGGCTTCGCGTTCGGCGGGCTCGCCGGCACCATCCCGGTGGTCGGCGACTGGGACGGCAACGGTTCCACCACGGTTGGAGTGGCCGAGCGGTTCAACAGCGGCGTGCTGACCTGGAAACTCCGCAACAGCAACAGCGCGGGGGGCGCCGACGCCGGAAACTTCGCCTACGGCGGCGCCAACTTCGAGCCGGTCACCGGCGACTGGGACGACAATCGGCAGGACAGCCCCGGCGTGTTCGACCCGACCGGCCGGTGGCTGCTCCGCAACTCCAACACCCCGGGCGGCCCGGACGCCGGTAACTTCATCTTCGGCCAGGGGCTCGAAATCCCGCTGACGGGCGACTTCGATCGCCTGCCCTGACGTGACCGAACCTGATGGTTCGTTGCGGCTGAATCGTCAACCGGCCGCGAGCGCCAGCGAGCGGTTCTCCCCGCTTGCTCGCACTCGCGGCTGGTTGACGATTCAGCCGCAACGAACCACAAACTCCATCCTGCATTCGGCGCGGCACCCTGTAAAAACGGAAGGGGAAGTCATGATTCAACAGCCAGGGCAGCGTGGCCTCGGTTTCCGGAAGAAGCGGCATGAACGACGGGCGCGCCTCCAGCTGGAGGCGCTGGAAGACCGGCTCGTGCCGGCCGACCTGTTCGTCTCGACCCTCGGCGCGGACCTCGTCGATCCGGCGGCCGGCCGCGGGTCGCGCGTGCTGCCGTTCCGGAGCATCCAGTTTGCGGTCAACCAGGCGGCCAGCGGCGACCAGATCCACGTCGCCCAGGGCACCTACGGCTACAACCCGGCGGCGAACCAGCTGTCGCCCGTCCTGAACATCAACCCCGCCGTCGTCATGCTCTACGACAAGTCGCTGACCCTCCTCGGCGGGTTCGACAACACCTTCAGCGCGCTCGATCCGGCCCGGTTCAAAACGGTGCTCGACGGCGGCAGCGTCTACCGCGGCGTCTACATTCTGGCGAACCAGGTCGATGTGAGTTTCAGCATGTCGGGGTTCACCATCCAGGCGGGCCTCGGCCAGGCGGAGCGCAACCTCGCGGTCGGCGCCGGAGACGATCGCATCTTCGGGTTTGGCGGCGGCATGTGGATCAACGCCGCCGCGCGCCGGACCAGCGGCGCCCCCGGGTCGTACACCCTCCGCGACATGGTCTTCAACGGCAACCGGGCGCTCGGCCTGGACACGACTACCCTGGCGCCCGAGCCCGGCCAGACGCCCGGCGTCGGCGGGGCCGGGGCCGGCGGGGCGCTGGCCCTGCGCTTCGTCCCGAACGTCACCCTCGACCGGGTAACGTTCGCCAACAACGAGGCCCGCGGCGGCGCCGGGGCGGTCCGTGGCGGCGACGCAGTCGGCGGCGCCATGCACACCGACCACGCCGCCATGAACGGCACCAACCTTGTCTTCGTGAACAACCGCAGCCTCGCCGGGAACTCGACCGGCGCCGGCACGACCACCGAGGCGGCCGGCCGGCGCACCGCCGACGGCCTCGCCGGGGCGGCCGCCATCCAGGAGTCGAGCGTCGCGAACTGGCGGTTCGTGACAGCGTTCGGCAACTTCGCGTTCGGCGGCAACGCCGGCGGGTTCGGCGGCGGCGGCCAGGGTGGGGCGTTCATCGTCGAGGACTCGGACGTCGCGCTCACCGACGCGACCCTGCGCAACAACACGGCCCGGGGCGGCGCGGGGCAGAACGGCGGTGTCGCCACCGGCGGCGCCCTCGCGATGGACAGCGGCAACATCACCTTCGACCGCGTGCAGGTTCTCAACAACCTCGCCGAGGGCGGGAACGGGTCGGTGCTGGCCGGTCCGCCCGGCGGCGGCGGCCTGTACCTGCCGACGCCGGACGCCCGCAGCGTGAAACACCGCATCGTCATCAACAACAGCCTCATCGCCGACAACGAGGTGCGCTTCGGCAGCAACGGCGACACGTCGGCTGGCGGCGGCGGCGGCGGGCTGTGGTTCCAGGGCGTGGACGCGACCATCACGAACACCACCATCGCGAACAACCGCATCGGCCCGAACCTGGTGTTCGGTCAGGCGATCATCCTGATCAACGATGGCCTGGTCAACGGCCTTGCCCCGTTCCCGACGACGGTGACGATCGTCAACTCGATCGTCGCCAACCACACCAACGGCAACAACCCGGTCGCCTCGGCGGTCCACGTCCGGCCGCAGAACGGCCGCAACCAGCTGACTTACAGCCGCGTCCTGATGGCGAACAACAGCAAGGAGGACAACAGCGACGGCCAGCCCGAACCGCCCGGGACGTTCAACGGTCGGGACACGATCCTGCGCGCCGCCGACGCCCGCTTCGTCTCGCCCGGCGGGCCGCGCTACGACTACGACCTGCTTCCCGACTCGCCGGCCGTCAACGCCTCGGTCGGCGGCGCGCAGGCCATCGATATCGAGCAACTGCCCCGCTCCGGTACGCCCGACCTCGGCGCCTACGAGGCGGCGACGGTCCCGCGCGCGCGCGACACGGTCGGCACGTTCGACCCGAACTCGGGCCTGTGGACGCTGCGCAACAGCAACTCGACCGGCTTCGCGAACGTGGCCATGTTCGCCTACGGCGCGGCGTCGTGGATCCCGCTCGCGGGCGACTGGAACGGCGACGGCACGACCACCGTCGGCGTCTACGATCCGGCGACGGCGACCTTCTACCTGAAGAACAGCAACGCCGCGGGTGCGCCGGACTTCACGCCGTTCGCGTTCGGCGCGCCCGGATGGCTGCCGGTGGTGGGCGACTGGGACGGCAATGGCACGTTCACGGTCGGTGTGTTCGACCCGGCGACGGCGATGTTCTACCTGCGCAACAGCAACAGCTCCGGCGGCGCCGACGCGGGCATCTTCGCCTACGGCTCGCCGGGCAGCCTGTCGCGGCCGGTGGCGGGCGACTGGAACGGCGACAACATCACGACCATCGGGGTGATCGAACTGCCCAACCCGGCCGACCCGAACGCTCCGCGCGTGCTGACCTGGAAACTCCGCAACAGCAACAGCGGAGGCGGGGCCGACGCCGGTGTCTTCGCGTTCGGCGCGGACTTGTTCCGGCCGGTGACGGGGGACTGGAACAGCGACCGGCAAACGACGATCGGCGCCCTCGACGTGACCGGCCGCTGGTATCTGCGGAATTCCACCACTCCGGGTGGGGCCGACGCCGGCAACTTCCTCTACGGGACGTGGGGCGCGATCCCGGTGGCGGGCAACTGGGACAACGTCGCGGCCCTGCGCGTGGCCGGCGGCGCGGCGGCCGGAGCGAACCTCTCGCCGCTGACCGACGCGGAACTGCAAGCGTTCGCGACGGCGGTGCTGGGCGACTTCCCCCGGGTGGTGGCGGCGGACCTCGCGGGCGATCTGCTCGCCCTCGCGAACCCGGCGGAGAGGCGCATCCTCCTCGACGCCGACGCGGCGGGACACGGCTGGTTCGTCGATCCGACGCCCGATGCGAGCGAGGAGTTCGACGCGGCGCTGCGGGCGCTGGCGGGTGGACCGGCGGTCGGCCGCATCGACCTGCGCACAGTCCTGCGCCACGAGGCCGGGCACCTGCTCGGCCAACCGGACGCGGACGGGGGCGATACGCTCATGACCGCCACGCTGCCCCCCGGCACGCGACGCTGAAACGTCAATGTCAAGGCGCCGTGAAAGGCGGCTCAGCGGAACAGGCCGTCGTAGGCGATCTGGCGCCGGACCGGGCTGCCGGAGGGAGCCTCGGCGGCGCGCCGCCCTTCTTCGTAGTAGAAGACCAGGGTGCGGACCACGCTGCCGTCGGGGTGGTACTCGACGCACAGGTCGCGCCGCTCGTGGCCGGCGGGGCCGACGTAATATGTGTCGCTCAGCTTGCGCGCCGCGTGCAGGCGCGTCGGATCGGCACGGCCGAGGTAGACCGCCTCGCGACGCAGCGGGTCATCGAGCTGAGCCTGCGCCGCCCGGGCATCCACCCCGTAGAAGTACACGACTGTCTCGCGCACGCTGCCGTCGGTGTTGAGCCGAAACGAGGCGTCGGGCCGCTCCTCGCGCGCCGGTCCGGCGAGCAGCGTCTCCTCTTCCTTCCGCGGTCCCGTCACGAGGGGGACCGGCACGGTCCGGACCGCCGGCTCGCTGAGGCGCAGCGAGATCGAGCGCGTCTCGGGCGGCATCGCGACGTCGCCGTTGCTGGCGGGGTGGGCGGCGTGGCGCGACCCACCGTTGACGGCGACGGGGGGAGTCGGCTTCGGCTGGGGCTGCTGCGGCGGTTCGGCGTGGGCCGCCTTGCCCAGGTCGGGCAGGAAGGCTTGCAGTTTTTCCGCACCAAGACGGTAGCAATAGTCGCCGAACGACTCCTGCCCCTGCCGGTCCCTCTTGAACCGTTCGAGGACCGGCACCAGCAGCGGTACGACCTCCCCGAGCGGCACCAGATCGCGCAGCGGGAAGTTCAACCGCGTGCCCGCGACGTTACCGCCGACGAACACCGTGTACTTGTCGCCGCTGCGGCCGACCAGACCGATGTCGCTCTGGTACGGACGGGCGCAGCCGTTGGGGCAGCCGGTCATGCGCACCGCGAACTTCTCGTTCTCCAGCCCCAGCCGCTTCAGTTCTGCCTCGAACTGATCGATGACCTGGGGCAGGGTGCGCTCCGCCTCGGAGATGGCCAGCCCGCACGTCGGCGTCGCCGGACACGCCATGCTGTAGCGCTGCACCAGGCTCAGCTGGTCCGGCGTCAGGACGCCGTGTTCGGCCAGGATGCGCTCGACCTCCGCCCGGTCGCCCTCGGCGAGGTTGCACAGCAGGACGTCCTGCAGCGGCGTGACGCGCACCGCCGGCTGGAACCGCTGCACGAGGGTGCGCAGGGCGGTGCGAAGCCGGAACTTGTCCTCGTCCTTGACACGCCCGTTCTCGACGCTCAGACCGTAGAACCACCGGCCGTCCCCCTGGGCGTGCCAGCCCAGGTGCGTGTCGAATCCGGTGACGTCGATCGGCCGCGGCAGCTGGAGCGGGCCGCCGACGTACTCGGCGAGCACCTCGCGGAACTTCTCGACGCCCCAGTCATGGACGAGGTACTTGATGCGCGCCCGCTTGCGGTCGGCCCGGTTGCCGTGGTCGCGGAACAGCTTGACGACCGCCTCGGCCGTGCCGACGACGGCCTTCACCGGAACGTAGCAGATCGGCCGGGCCATGTGCGGGAACGTCGTCGCGTTGCCGTGCGTCATGCCCATGCCGCCACCGACCAGGACGTTGTAACCGACGATCGCCCCATCCTCGACGATCGCCAGCAGGCCGAGATCCTGGGCGTAGATGTCGATGCAGTTGTCCTCCGGCAGGGTCAGGCCGGTCTTGAACTTGCGCGGCAGGTAGACCTTGCCGTAGAGCGGTTCCTCCACCGGCGCGTTCTCCGCCGTGCCCGGAATGCCTTCCACCCTCTGCCCGTTGAGCCAGATCTCGTGGTAACCGCGAGTGCGCGGCGCCAGGTGAGAGGCGATCAGGGCGGCGGTGTCCTGCAACTGGGCGTGCAGGCCGTCGTGGTGCGGAGCCGGGCAGGCCATGACGTTGCGCTCGACGTCGCCGCAGGCGCCGAGGGTGCTCAGCAGGCAGGCGTTGATGCCGGCGATGGTCGCCTTCAGGTCACGCTTCAGGACGCCGTGCAGCTGGATGCCCTGGCGCGTGGTGAAGCGGAGCGTGCCGCTGGCGTAGGCACTGGCCAGCTCATCGACGGCCAGGTACTGCGCCGCCGTCAGTCGCCCGGCGGGGATCTTGCAGCGCACCATGAACATGTAGTGCTTGCCGACGCCCGCCTTGCCGCGGTTCTTGCGCGCGTCGCGGTCTTCCTGCTGGTAGGAGCCGTGGAACTTGATCAGCTGCTTGTCGGCCTCGCTGAAGTGGTCCGAGTCGCGACCGAGTTCTTCGAGAACGGTGCCACGCAGCTGCCGGCTGCTTTCCTTGACGCCCTCGACGGCAGAGCGCTTGGCGGCCGGTTTGGACTCAACAACGGCAGAGGGAGTAGCAGTGTTCATCGCGTCCTGGGGCGAGAGAGGAATCTCGACTAAACTTATCAACCTATGTAAGTCTAGGCGCCTTCGACAACAAAATCTAGCAGGAACGAGGTATTTTTCCAAGGGCGCTACCGACCGCGGAAAGAAAGGCAAGAGGTGACGAGGGGGAAAGAAAGCGAAGGGACAGACTCTGATGGGATTGGCGGGAGCATGACGGATGGCGGGCGATTGGGACTTGCCGGCGGTGGGGAGGACGGGCGAAGGGGGATAAAGTCCTGGCGCCAGGTTCCCGATGGAGAAGACGTACCTATCTGGAGGGCAACGAGTCGCCCGGTCGTGGCCCGCGATTCTCTGGCAGACGAGGACATCCCCTTGGCCGAAACCAGCGCGACGCCCACTTTGAACCTGGGTTTCCTGACGGTCCTGCACGAGGCGAGCGGGTATCTGGGCGGTTATCTGGTGACCAACCCGTGGGGCCGGCCGCTGGAGTTTCGGCTGAGCACGGCGGTCCAGCCGAACCGGGTGCAGCAGATCCTCTACGCCGGGACGCTGGTGCCGTACATCTGCGCCGACCTGATCGGCAAGACGCTGGTCGAGAAGGCGTCGGCCCCGGTGTGCCTGGTGCTGACGGATACGGAGGCGGCGCTGGATCTGCGGCTGTCGCTGGACGTGCCGGTGGCGCTGGTCGAGCTGGACCGGCAGGACCATAACGGCGAGATGCCGGCGGAGGCGCCCGCCGAGAGTGGGTTGCGGATCGGGCGGGCGAGCGTGCGCGTCCACCCGCGCTTCCTCGGGGACAGGACGGCGGTGCAGGAGGTGCTGGACCGGCTGACCGGGACGCTCGATCCGGCCGAACCGTTCGTGCGCATCCGCGAAGCAGTCGGGGAGGCCCGCAAACTGGGCGTGGCGAGCCGGGCGTAGGCGCAGGCGCCGCAAGTCGGTGGCGGCCGCGGGGATGCACCCTGCCGCACCCGGAGAAAACTCTCGTTCCACGACGTCGCCGCAGTCCCTGCATTCACAAGGGCGGTCCCGTGCCGGGCGGCGGCTGTTCGATGACCTGCCGCCAGAAGGCGGGCATGCCATGGTAGGCGGCGAGGTAGGTCCGCTCCAGGGGCACGTTGACGTAACGGTCCGGGGTCAGAAACAGCGGCATGTCGATGAGCGCTCGCCCCACCGCCGTGGGTTCGAGGAACGCCTGCGGCTCTTCCCCGTCCCAGGCGTAGGAAACCAGCGTCAGGGGCCGGTCGGCGGCCGGCGCGTAAGGGGCAGTGTCAAACCAGTGCCACACGGCGGCATGCATGCCCCCGGGGTCGTGCGGGGTGGGCGGGAGCAGATCCAGAATCAGGACGTGAACGCCCGCCTCCAGACTGCAGACGACCTTCTGCACCAGCTCCTGAACGTGAGCCTTGCGGTCCTTGTTGGAGGGAGAAACGACCTCCACAAGAGCGACAACCTGATGGCCGCTGATGTGGCGAACGACCAGGTGGCGGCCGCGGCGGCGCGGGTGGCGGGGCTTCCGCTTTGGGTCGGGGCGCAATCGGATGCCGACGGCCGGCGGCGCCTCGGCCACAGCCACCCCGCCTGAGGCGGCCGGCCAGGGGGTGTCGGGCGGCGCGGCCGCCTGCAGCGCGAGCAGGTCGGTCTGCATGCGGGTGGCGACCTGCTCGGCCAGGGCGTAGTAGCCGTCGGGCAGCAGTCCGGCGTTCAGCGCCTTCATGAGTTCGGCAATCCAGAGGGTGTGGAAGGCGTGAAACGTCCCCGCGTCCACTCGCGTCCAGTCGTGAATCGGCATGGCAGGAGCCTCCTGACTCGGCGCCCGGATCGGCCCGCAACGAGAAAGGCGGGAGCGGTTTGCCGAGCCCGGAGCGCGAGCGACGGGTTCTGCAAGCGCCCGTCGCGCGCTGCGGGCTCGCCAGCGAAGTCAGCCGGACCTGGCGGGCGCCCCGAGGAAGTCCTGGAGCTTCTGGGAGAGCTGCTTCATGGTGACGGGGTGCAACAGGATCGCGATGCGCTCGCGGGCCTCGACCTTGTCCTTCCAGTCCTTCTGCTCCTCGGCCAGGATCAGGATGCCGGCGCAGGGGGCGTGGTGCCGGTCGGCCTCCTTGAGAACTCGGTCGAAGATCAGCCGGCCGTCGTCGCCGGTGGTGCGGGCGTCCACGATCAGGGCGTCGTATGGCTGCTGGCGGTAGCGGTCCAGGGCGCGCAGCGGGTCGGCGGCGAGGAAGACGCGATATCCGTGGCCCTTCAATCTGTCGCGCAGAACGTCCTGCAGCCGTTCGTCCTTCTCGACGATGAAGACGGAGTTCCCGGACGGGGAGCCGGCCTTTGCGGCGGCTGGCCCGACGCGGCCGCCGCCCTCGAGTTCGCGCCGGACCTCGCGGACTGCGTCGAGCAGCTGGGACGGCGTCTGAAACCGCTCCTGCGGGTTGAGCGACATCATCGTGCCCACCAGGCGGATCACGGCGCGCTGGCCGCCGACCTCCTCCGGCTCGATCGGCTTGACCTGGCTGAACCGCTCGCGCCGCATCCGGGCTCGCGGATCCTTCGTTATCTCCAGCGGCGCCCGGCCGGTGAGGAGTTCGTACAGGACGCAGCCGAGGAAGTAGAGGTCGCTGCGCACGTCCCCGGGCGGCACGCCCGTCGCCTTCTCCAGGCCGGCGTAATCGACCGTCCGGTCCACCTGGATCTCGTCCGACTTCGCAGCCTGGGGACCCTCGCCGGCCAGCCCGAAGTCCACCAGCTTGGCCACGCGCTGGCTGGACAGGAGGATGTTTGTCAGCTTCATGTCCCGGTGCGTCAGCCCCTTCGAGAAGGCGTAGGCGAGCCCGCTGGCCGCCTCCTCGATGATGCGCAGCGCCTCGGCCGGCTCCAGCTTCTTGCGCGTCGTCAGGTAGTCGCGCATGTTGTAGCCTTCGACGAACTCCATGACGATGAAGTACTGCCGGGACACCGGGTCGCGGTTGACGGCGAGGATCTCGACCACGTTCGGGTGGCGCAGGGTCATGCCGACCTTTCCCTCGCGCTCGAACAGCTCGATGTTGTGCTTGTTGTCGCTCCACTTGCGGCGGAGCACCTTGATCGCGACCACGTTGCCGCTGCGCGGGTCGTCCGCCCGATAAACGCGGCCGAAGCTCCCCGACGCAATCTTGTACAGGATGCGGTAGCCGCCCAGGAAGTACCCGTCCGGGTCGCCCTTGAGCAGCTTGCTGCTCTGCCACGGCGTGAGGTAGCCCTTGCGCTCCATGACGAGCAGAAACGACTCGGGGTCGCCGTTGCGCTTGCCGAGTTCGTCCCAGCCTTGCTGGGTCTGATCGAGGGTCAACAGGTTTAGCCGGATCGCCTGCTGGGCAACCGAGGCAGCATCAAGTTTTGACATGATTCCTCACGTCCCGGTCAGACAGGCAGGGCCGAGGGCCTGGGCCAGAGGACGACTTCCATTGTACCGCAGCGGTCTTACCTGCCAAGCGAGGATTGCAGGGCGTCGGTCGCCGCGGTCAGAGCGGCGGCAGGTTGCCGTCGGCATCGAAGGTCAGGTCGCGCGGCGACCCGAGGACGCTGAACGGGACCGGCCCGCGCGGCCCGGCCAGGCACGGCTCGGACGCCTCGACCTCTTCGAGGCACAGCGTGTTGCGGATGCGCAGGATGCGGGCGTCCCTGGCGTCGCGCGTTCCGAGGATGGCGAGAGCGGCGTCGATCACCTCCCGGTCGGTGTCGAGGTGGACCGGCAGGTTGGCCACGTCCGGATAGCCGGAGGTCAGGCAGTTGATGATCGTCGTCCGGTAGTTCATCGAGCGGACCAGGCGCGTCGTCGTGAAGTCGGCCAGCCCGATCCCGGCCGCGTTCCCGTGCGTCTTCTCCGACAGGCCGCGGACGAAGATGAAGCGCATCTCCGGCTGCCCCTCCGGCGGGCTGGCCCGGAACGCGCGCTTGCGGCCGACAACGTTCGTGTCCATCCCGGACCCGCTGACCTCCTTGCCGATCTCGTCCACGATCAGCAGGTCCGCCTCCTGGAACGGCAGCCGGGCCAGCCACTGCTTGGCGAGGGCGAGCAATTCCTCCTCGCGCCGCTCGAATTCGGCCGGGCGCACCGCCGCCACCCGGGCCGTCTCGTCGTAGGCGTTCTCGACGAGGCCGACCCCGAACGCGACCGGCGCCTTGGCGAGGACGGTCCGGCCGACCGAGCGCACCACCTGATCGTAAGGGTAGTCGAGCAGGACGCGGTGGTACGCCATGGCGCCGACGTGCTTGCCCAGGCCGATCATCATCATCTTCAGCAGCCCGCTCTCGACGGAGCCGTGGTAGCTCGTGTGCGGCTTGACGCGGGCGACGACGCCGATGTGGTCCGCCTCGGAGGCGTACCGATCGAGGAACACCGGGAACCCCTCGGACGTGGTGCCGAGCGACACCACGTCCATCGACGCCCGGATGGGAGCGCCGACGTATGCCTCGGTGATGCCGTAGCTCTCGATCACCTTGCGCTGGCCCTCGGCGGTCCCGCCGCCGTGGCTACCCATCGTGGGGACGAGGAACGGCCGCGCCCCCAGATCCTTGAGAAAATGGGCGACGGTGCGCAGCACCAGCGGGATGTTCGCGATACCGCGACTGCCGGCGGTGAGGGCGACGGTCTGGCCCGGTTTGATGGTCTTGCCCAGGTCGAGGGACTCCAGCGACGCGCGGACGGCACCGGGGATGTCCTCCAGGGTGGGGCGCTCGAAGTGCTGGCGAAGGCGGAGGAGTTTGGGGTAGGACACGGCGGGACTCCTGGTTGGGGGAGTGGTCGGTGAGGCAAGGCCAGGCGGCCCCGGCCTCTTCAATCGGCCATCTTACACCAGGAGCCGGCCGCGGGGGACAGGCATTTTTTCGACCCGGCGGAGGTCGATCCGCCGACCGCGGCATACCCCACGACAGGACGAGGTGGCCCAGATCCTGGATTGCGCAAGACTGAATAGCAGCGCAGCCGAGTTCCTATCGCCGAAATGATCTCCGGCCGCTACTTCGGCTCTGCCCTGCGCAGGACCACTTCCTTCCCCTCCTGCTCGAAGGTGTAGGCGACCCGAGTTTTCCATAGTTCAGCCGCGGGCTCCGAATGGCCGTATTGTTCAAAGCCAACAGACGTCACGACCTCCATGCCGGGAATCTTCTCGTAGCGGACCCAGATCCAGATTACCCCTCGCGGATAGAGCAGATGAGAATTATTGCCGTTGGCCGTAATCGTGCCCCCTAGGACTTTCTCCCAGCTGGTTTGCGTGCCATCCCACCGCTGGCAGCGCATCTCATAAGCGATATCGCGGTCGGTGTTATTGGTAAGCTTGACAACGGCCCGGGTCTCATTGTGAGCGGCTTCGGCCTCCTTCTGTTGCTTCTGAAGGTCGAGCCATCTTCTCTTCAGATTCGTCCAGTAGAAGCGCAGTTTCTCGCCCTCCTCCTCGAAGCGGTACATCGCCACCACCTTGTCTTCCTTCACCTCGTAGTCCCGGTGCTCCTGCTGACAATACACCGCCTTGTTGACTCTCTTCCCGGGCGTCTCGTCGAAGAAGATCTGGATATGGATCGCCCCGCACCAGGAATGCCATCGCCCGCCCCCATTGGGCTGCAGGGTAATGGGTGCTTCCCAATCCTTGAACGTTCCGTCCCACATCTTGGCCCTGAGTTCGTAGGTAACCGCCCGCCTGGTTTGGTTTTCGATCCAGAAAACGGCCATCGTCTCGTTGTGGGCTTCCTCGGCCTGGCTCACCCTTTTTTCCAGTGCCTCCACCTGGCCGCGAACCTTGAGCGCGTCCTGCTTCGCTGCCTCTTCTCGGGCCTGCGTCTGGAGGCGCTCGGCTTCGGTTGTCTTGGCCTTGAGAAGTGTGGCGGTGAGTTCTCCCCGCGCCTTCTGTAACTCCTCTTCTGCCTCTCCCCACTTCCGTTTGTAGTCGAGCGCGGGAGCCTTGTTCCCAGCACCTTTGACCGTGTCCACCTCCAGCGGAGGGTAGAACGCCGTGACGACCTGGCGGTGTGGGCCTTCCCAGGGAAGGAACAGATTGCCCAGCACGGCCGCAGCGGCAAGCAGCACCAACAGGCCAGCCGCCTTCGCCAGCGAACGCAGTACCCCTCGGCGCGGCTCCTCTTTCGGCGAAATGGTGGGAGATGAAGAAGCGGAGGGCTCGTGGACCGCTGGCGGAGCCGGCGCAGGCAAGCCGGAACTCCCCACGCTCAGCTGGAAGCTCTCCTCGGGAGCGGCCGCTTTTCCTTCGATAAGCGAACCAGTGAGCCGGGGCAGCGGCTCAGGCGCTGCCCCGGCGGCCAGTGCCGCTGTGCAGAACGGTTGCAGAGCCAGCGCCACCTCGGCCGGAGTCTGGTAACGCGCCTCGGGGCGTTTGGCCATCATGCGCCGCAAGATCCCGCGTACTCCCTGCGGCACCTCGGGGCGGAGTTCCTCGATGGGTATCGGCTCGGCATGCTGGTGCCAGAGCAGTTTCTGCATGTCCGAGCCGCCGTGAAAAGGCGGCAGACCCGTGAGCAGGAAGTAGAAGGTGCAGCCCAGGCTGTAGACATCCGCCCGGGTATCCACGCTGCGCGGATCGAGAGCCTGTTCGGGCGCCAGGTAATCGGCCGTGCCAAGCAGTGTGCCGGTCCGGGTTCGGTTGCCGTTCTGACCCGGCTGGAGCAAGCGGGCCAGGCCCAGATCGAGGAGCTTGATCTGATCGCCGGCAAGCATCAGGTTGGAGGGCTTGACATCGCGATGCACCAGGCCGCGCTCGTGCGCGTGCTGCAAGGCCAGTGCCGCCTGGCGAACGCACGCGCAGGCTCTGCTCACCGAGAGCGGACCCTGCTCCTTCACGAGGCGAGCCAGGTCGTTTCCCTCCACCAGCTCCATGATGAGGTAGTAGCGCTCGCCCGCCTGGCCGCCGTCATGAGCCTGGACGATGTTGGGGTGATGCAGCTGGCCGGCCACCTGCATTTCCCACAGGAAGCGGGCCGTCGCTTCCGCCGTGCCGAGCAGATCCGGCCCGATGAGCTTGAGCGCAACCAGGCGATTCATGAAGCGATGACGCGCCTTGAAGACCGTGCCCATGCCCCCCTCGCCCAGGCGCTCCAGCAAGATGTACGACCCCAGAACCAGATCGGCCCCGCGGTGCTGGAGCAGCTGGTTGACCTGAAACGAGGTCAGCCAACCGCGCTGCAGGAGTTCGCCTGCCAGGCGGCGCGGCTCCGGAACGGTCGCGGCGAGAGCCTGACACTCCTGCATTTGTGCGGCGCCGAGCAGCCCCAGGTTGCGGAGTTGTCCCACGAATTCCACGACTGCGGCGATCGTCATGGCGATACTCTCCGTGGACAAGGTCAGCTTGGCGGGGCGCGAAGGTTGCTGTCGTCCGAGCCGCGCACGCAGCGCAGACGGCGGCAACCGGACCACGAGTACTCAACGGCAAAATGCGGCCACGCCTCCCCGAGGAGTTTACCATGCCGCAGCGAGCCGATCCAGATTGGGGATTGGCGGCTCTCGAACGGCGAGCCCGTGCGCAAAAAACGCGCGGCGGGCAAAGGTCTGCTCACCTTCGCCCGCCGCGCATGGAGTGGGGCGGCGCCGAGGCGCCGCCCCACCTCGTATCGGTTGTCAATCAGACGCAGGCCAGCTCCCGGTCCTTGCGGCGGCCCTTGCGCCGCCCCCGCGTCTTGGCGCCACCCTCGCGCGCCTTTTCCAGCTGCTGGCGCAGGCGGTTGCGGGCCACGTGCAGGCGGCGCTTGATCGTGCCGACCGGCGTCTCGAACTCGCGGCTCATCTGCTTCAGGCTCCGACCGCGGATGTAGAACGCGACCAGCGTGTCGCGGTCCACCTCCTTCAGCCGGTCCAGCCCGCGCTGCAGCTCGGCGCACGCCTCCGCGCGCACCAGCTCGTCCAGCGGGGTGTCGCCGTCGTCGGCCGCGTTTTGCAGCACCTCCGGCTCCGCCCCCTGCAGCGGCCCGCGCCGCGTCACGCGGTTGATTGCCATGCGCACCGTGATCTGCCGCAGCCACCCGGCGAAGCAGTTCGCGTCGCGCAGCTGGCCGAGCTTCGTCATGCCGTGGATGAACACCTCCTGCGTCAGCTCCTGCGCCTCGGCCGGGTTGCGCAGGCGGGCCAGCGCCAGCGCGTACACGCTCGGCTGGAAGCGGGTGACCAGCTCCCCGTAGGCGACCCGGTCCCCCCCGCGGGCCCGCTCGACCAGCTCGAAGATCTCGTTCCAGGTCATGTTGATTGTTACCTGTCCCGATCCCTGCCCTGAGTTTTGGCTGCACCGCGTCGAACGGGTCGCGCCCGCCCAGGATCGGCGGCGGACGCGCGGCTACCCTCCGCGATCCCCGATGACGCTCGGGGGACGGACGGCCCCGCAGCCGTTCGCGGTGACTGCGACAGCTCGACCGGCCCGGGTCAGGCGCCGCTGCGCCGCCGTGGAATAATGGACCCACGACGGAGGCGCGCCGCGCTCCGGCCGGCGGATGGTCTCGCGCTTCTTACTGGTTAGCCAGATAGATGCTGGGAAGCCCGACGACGGAATCGACAGCACAGGCCGGGGGCGTGGACGTCCCCGTCCCTAAAACGGCGCTGTGGCCTGATCCCGTGGCGTCATGGCGTCACCGTCCTCAGGCAGAAGCCGAGCGCATCCCCTGGAGCGACCAGTACCTGGCCGACTCCGCCTCGCCGCGTTCGCCGGCGCCTTCGGGCCGCGAGAATGCCAATCTCGCGGCCGGCTGTCCGGTTACGCACTGCGAGGACTGGGGATGACCGAGCGACAGGTCCGCCAGCGTTATCCCCCGGACCGGCAACCGGCCCGAGGAATCGCAACCCGCGAACGCCGTCCCTCCCGTGCTCACCGGCCACCCTGATAGGATGGCCGGCCTCGCGCTTCTCGCGAGGGGACTGCTGCCGAGGACACCAGCGAGGCTTCCGGACCGACCGGCCCGTGGCGCGGCGCGCCCCACCGCATAGGTGGTGGCGTGTTCCCCGCGCTTGTCGGGGTTCGGATCGTTATCCGGATCGCCCAGGGGCAGGTGCCGTGCGAAGGACGTGGGAGCCGTCATGGCCTCCCCGGCGGCCTGGCAGGAACCGATGCGCTCCAGGACGAAGACGCCGTCGCTGACGACGCAAACGCCACGCAGCACCAGGTTGTCCAGCTTCAGCTGAGCCATGAGAGACCTCCGGCGAGCAAAAAAGAGAAGCAGAGTTGACCCGCTCACTCGCGGGTCAGGTAGTGCAAGGTTGGTCGTGTCGTGTTCTCATCCGGCGCATTTTCACTCCGATCCCTTCACGCGCGACTCACCTGTCCGGCCCCTGTCAATCAAGACGCGACCGGCCTTTGCCTCGTTACACCGAGGGGACGGTTTTTCGTCCTGGGCTCGACGGGGGGGAAGTGTGAACCGATGAAGGCTACACTCCTGGACTGTCGAGGAGGTGAAAAGGTTCGCGGAATTGCCCAGCATTTTTTTCTCTACGCACCTCTCATGCCAATCGCCGAACCGGGGCGCCGAATCTGCACGCAACCTGCTTGCTGAAAAAGCTTAAAGACAATCCACCCAGTGGCGAGGCAAGTTAAGTACCGAGGCCGATTTGGGGGGGTGGATCGTCTTGCAACAACGCGGTGCGTTACTTTGGCACACGGAAGACCCCCTCACCCCCGGCCCCTCCCCCACGAGGGGGGAGGGGGGAAAGACAAACCAGACACCAGCCCCGCGTCGTACATCAGGGCGACAGGCGCATCCGTCGGTCGAGCCGCTCGAGTACCGCCCGCGCCTCGCCGGTCACCCATGCGCCGGGCGCCCCCTCCGCGACACGCCGCAGCACGGCCTGCGCCTCCTCCGTGCCGATTCGTTCGAGCACCTGCAGCGCCCGTGTCTGCCGCAACTCCTCGGGCGTGGCCGGGTGCCGGTTGAGCGGGGCGAGCAGCGATTCGACACGCGTGCGGACCTCGGACGAAAGCTTCTCCCGGAGCGCCTCGCGCAAATCCGCCTCGATCGCCGGACCGAGCTTCTTCAACTCCCGGAAAGCGGCCTCGCGGACCGCGAACCGCTTGCTGTCGAGGTTGGCCAGGAACTGCTTGACGCGCGGCCCCGCCGACACGGCCGGCGCCAGCCGCGCCCGGAGCAGGCCGACGGCCTTTTCGCCCGCCTCCACCAGCGCCCACTGCGCCTCGTAGGCGGTCTTCGCATCCTTGCCCCCCAGTTCCTCCCAGAGCCGGGCCAGTCCCGCCGCGCCGAGGGCGTCCGCGTTCTTGCCCGCCGCCCAGCCCGCTCGCCCGATTTCGTGGAACCGCACGGTGCCGTCCGCGCGGCCGACCGCCACCTTGCGGCAGTCGGGGGAGATGGCGACGAAGGGGGCGTTCTCCTCCGGGAGTTGCAGCAACTCGGTGCCGCTCGCCAGCTCCCACAGGGCGACGCGGCGGTGGCGCGTCTGGTTCTCGATGACGAACCGGCCGGCGTGGACGCGGCTGCCCCACGCGGTCGCCAGGAACTTGCCGTCGGGGGAGTAAGCCATCGAGCCGCCCTGGCCGGTGATCGGCAGCCGCGTCTGGCCGTCCGGGGTCGCCACGCCGACGCGCGGGCCGCCCTGGATCGTCACCCCGCCGCCGACCGGCTGCCCGGTCATGAACAGCCCGCCGCCGGCAACCGTCTGGCCGTCCCCGGCGAAGGCGACGAGCGTGCCGCGCACGTCCAGCTTGCGCAGCGGTTGGCCGGTGGCCGCATCCCACAGGTGGATCTGGTCGGAATGAGTCGCGCCAACGAAGAAGCCCGGGATGGTGGCCGTCGCCGTCCCGCCGGACGCCAGCACCTTGCCGTCGGGCGCGAACGCCAGGCCGGTGACCTTCAGCTCGTGGCCGTGGAAGGTACGCAGCAGCTTGCCCGTCGCCGCGTCCCACAGGCGGATGGTCTTGTCCGCGCCGCCCGAGGCGACCGTCTTGCCGTCGGGCGAGAGCGCGACCGCGAAGACCTCCTGCCTGTGGCCCCGGAGTTCGCGGAGCGGCTTGCGCGTGCGCGCGTCCCACAGGCGCACCAGACCGTCCCCGCCAGCGGTCGCGAGTACCTTGCCGTCGGGCGACAGGGCCAGGCCGAAGGTGCCGTCCCTGTGGGCGTCGAAGCGTTCGCGCTCGCCGTTGGTGGACACGTCCCAGACGCGAACGGACCCGGTCATGGAGGCCGAGAACAGCGTCTTGCCGTCGGGAGTGAAGGCCAGGCCGGTCGCCTCGGCCGTGCGGTTGATCGCCTGGGCGTTCGCCGTGGGCGCCGGCACGAGCAGGGCGCAGGCGGTGAGGAGCAGGGTTGCGCGCGACCGCGACATGTGCCACCTCCGCAATGGACCAACGGGACGAACGCGAGCGCCAGGGGAGGCGCCGTTAACAGGATACCAGATGCGGCGCCGCTCGGCCGCACCGCCAGACATTCGGAAAGCCCACGGGTGGCGTCCCGTGGGGCAAGCGCTGGGGACTCGACCCACGGGGCGCCACCCGTGGGCTTTCAGCTAGGGGTGGAACAGCCGCGCCACCCCGAGCAGCGACCCTCTCTCAAATATTTGCACGTCCGCGTCGGCGTACTCCGGGACGAGCCGGCGTACCACCTCCGCACCGCCCCCGGTCAGGAAGATGCGCCCGAACCGCTCCCCGACGCCGAGGTTCTTCACCGCCTTGCGGTGGTGGCGCAGCATCGCCGCCAGCAGGGCCGCCAGCAGGTCGAGCCGGTCGGTCGTCACTGTCAGGTCACGGAACGCCGCCCGGTGCGCCTCGATCTCCAGTCGGTCGCCCCCCAGATATGCCGGGTCGAGCGTCACGCGCGTCGGACGTTCCATCGCCTCGGGGACCGTGCGGCGGTAGAAGTCGTCCTCGCTCTGGTCGCGGAAACAGAGCTGGTGCAGCCACGCCAGCGCGCCGCCGCCGACCGGGTTGTGGGTCACGGTCGCGTACCCGTCGCCGACCCCGAACAGGCGCGTCAGCCGCTCGGCCGCAGGCCGTGGGCGGTCTGTCAGCGCCTCCAGCACCTGCGTGGTGCCGACGACGTGGAGCAGATCCCCGGACCGCAGCCCGACGGCCAGGGCAGCGCTGCTCGTGTCGGCCGTTCCGAGCTTGAGCGGCACGCCCGCCGGAACGCCCAGCTCCGCCGCCACCGCCGCCCGCACCGTCCCGACCGTCGCCGTCCCGTCGAGGATCGGGGGTAGCCAGCTCCTTTCCGCCTCGAAATAGTCGCACCAGTGCTGCGACCACTGACGATCCGTCATGGTGTTGAACAGGCCGGTAAAGCTGGCGTTGGCCGGATCGAACGCCGGCTGTCCGGTCAGGTGCAGGGCGAGCCAGCCGTTGAGGTGCAGGTAGTGACGGACGTGGTGGCCCAGGTACGGCTCGGCCTCCAGCTGCTGGCGGTAGCAGGTCGCCGACATGCCGCCGGGGAGCGGGCGGTTGCCGGTGGTGGCGAGGAACTCCGGGCCGACCGCGTGCCATGTCTGCCGCGCTACCTGCCGTGCCCGCCGGTCGAGGTGGGTCCAGACCGGCGCGACCGGGCGGTGGTTTCGGTCGAGCAGGACCAGCGCCGGGCTCTGGCACGACAGCCCCACCCCCTCGACGACCGGATGCCCGAGGGCGGCCTCGCGGGCCGCCTGCACGACGGCCTGCCGGAGGCGCGCGAGCGGCACCTCGGCGGCGTCCGGGGTTGGGGTGTCGAGGTCATAAGGTGCCCGCGCCACCGGGCCGAGCGGTCGGGCCGCCGCCGCGTCCAGCACCGCCGCCTTGACCGACGCGGTGCCCACGTCGAGAGCCAGAATGCGCATCATCACTCGTTCGCCTTCCTCGCCGCAGGGGCCATCTTCGGCTTGTCCCAAACTCTGTCCGCCGGTACGATCCGTCGTCGATGGACGGTTCACCCCCCCGGCCGGTAAGGACGCCGCCGCCCGCTCGCCGCCTGCCCAGCGTCTGGCCCCTCCTTTTCCTGGGCCTCGTCGCGTGGCAGGGGTGGATGACGCTCGGCCTGTTCGGGGCCGACAACCCGTGGGAACATCTCGTCAGCGACGAGCCGATCCTGTCCGGCCGCCATCCGCTGCACCTGTATCACGGCTACCTCGGCGCCCGGGCTCTGCTCACCACCGGGCGGACCTCCTGCTACGACCCGGCCAACCACATAGGTTACCCCAAAACCCCCATCTTCGACAGCGGCAGCCGACCCGCCGAACTCTTCCTGGCGCTCGTCGGCGGCACCTACCAGCCGGCCGCGTACAAGGTCGGCCTGGCGGTCGCGTGCCTGCTCGTGCCGTGGCTCCTGCTGATTGCGTGTCGAGGAGTGGGGCTGTGCCCGCCCGCGACCGTGCTCGCGGTGGCCGCGGGGCAGCTCGTCTGGTGGGGCACGCCAGGGCGCCGGGCGCTGGCGGGCGGCGACATCGACCTGCTGCTGGCGGCCCTGGCGGCTCTCGCCCACGTCGGGCTGCTGGTTCGCTTCGACCGCGCGCCGACCATTCGCGTCTGGGTGGGGATGTTCGTCACCGGGGTGCTGAGCTGGTTTGCCCACCCGTTGCTGTTCCCGATGCTGCTGCCGCTCCTGCTCGTCTACTACCTGAGCATCGGCGCCCGCCATCTGCGGCTCAGCTGGCACGTCGCGCTGCTGGCTGCGGAGGCCGGGGCGGTGGTGGTCAACCTGTTCTGGCTGACGGAGTGGGTCGGTTACTGGTGGCTGCGCCGCCCGCCGCCGCCCGCCATCGAGATGCTGGAACATCGCACCCTGCAAACGGTCTGGCAGGCGAGGCTGTGGGGGGAGCCGTCCGACCGCGATCTGGCGGTACTCCTGCTGGGGAGCGCGCTGGTCGGCGTGGCGGTGTTCAACCAGTGCCAGCAGCGCGTGGCGGCCCGCCTGCTGGGGCTGGGCGCCGGGGCGCTGGGGGCGTTGGCGGTCCTGGGCATCACCTGGAAACCACTGGGCGAGGTGGGGACCAGCGTCCTGCTGGCGCCGGCCCTGTGGTTCGCCGCGCTGCCGGCCGCCCACGCCTGGGTATGCATCGTGCGCCTTCTGCCGCGCGTCATGCGCGGCCGGCTCAGCGGGATCGTTGCCGGCGTGTCCCTGCTGGCCGTGGCGGCCCTTGCGCGCGAGGACACGGTGCGCACGTTCGTCGAGCGCTGCGAAGGCGCGACCCCCCTGACCGTCGGGCTCGGGCCGGACCGGCGGGCGATCGTGGACGCCCTCGCTCAGTACACCACGGACGAGGCGCGCATCCTGTGGGAGGACCGGCCAGCGACCCGGGAGGCGTCGCGCTGGACCGCGCTGCTGCCGCTGCTGACAGGGCGGCACTACATCGGCGGGCTGGACCCGGACGCCGGTATCGAGCACATGGTCGCGGGGCTGAAGGCCGGCGCACTGGCGCGCCGGCCGGTTGGGGGACTGACCGATGCCGTCCTGGAGGACTACTGCCGGCACTACAACGTCGGCTGGGTCGTCTGCTGGTCGCCCGTCGCCATCGCCCGCTTCCGCGCGTGGACAGACGGGGCGACCGAGCTGACCCGCGTGACCGACGACGGCGACGGCGTGCTGTTCCGTATCCACCGCAAGGCGCCGTCGATCGCGCTGAAAGGACAGGCGCGCTTGCTGCACGCCGACAGCCATCACATCACCCTGGGCGACGTCGTCCCGGAGAATGGCCGGGTGGTCCTGAGCCTGCACTACCAGGCCGGCCTGCGGGCCTCGCCGGCGCGCGTCGAGGTGGAGCCGCAGCCGGACGCGCACGACTCCGTCCCGTTCGTGCGCCTGCGCGTCGCCAGCCCCGTGGCCCGCGTCACTCTGAGATGGGACGACTGTCCCTGAAGCCCGCTGCGCAGGAAGAACCAAACCAGCCGCCAGCGCCAGCGCGCGGGGCCGACTGCGCGCTGGCGCTGGCGGCTGGTCAGCACGTCAACTGCAACCGAACACGGGTTTGTTTGGTTCCTGGTTCTTGGTTCTTCCCGGACGAGTGGGTAAGATTTCGTCAACCACCTACCCGCGCAGCAAGGGCGTGCAGCATGAAACTCGGCCTCATCAACTCCACCTGGGTCCAGGCCGGTCGCGACACGGCGTATGGCATCCGCCAGACCCGCGAACTCGGTTTCGACACCATCGACATCCACACTGACCCGCTCGACATCGGCATCAAGGAACGCCGCCTCATCAAACGCGAGTGCGATCGGGTCGGCCTGCCGATCGTCAGCATCTGCTGCGCCGCCGTCGGGCTGATCGACTTCAATCCGTCCGTCCAGCACTTCCACCTCCAGCGCTGCCGCGCCTACCTCGACCTCGCCTACGAGTACGAGGCGAAGAACGTCCTGCTCGTCCTCGGCGAGTACATCTGGGAACGGCAGGTCATCCCGCCCGCGGAGCAGTGGCAGACGGGCGTACACAACGTCCGCGAGCTGGGCAAGTATGCGGCCGACCTCGGCGTACAGATCGCCCTGGAACTGGAGCCGTTCAAGCTGTCGCTGGTCAACAACGTGGACACCATGACGCGCTTCCTCGACGACGTCGGCCATCCGGCGGTCAAGGCGAACATCGACGTGTCGCACCTGCAGCTGTCCGGGACGGCCCCCGAGGAACTGCGGCGCCTCAAGGGCAAGGCGATCCACGTCCACCTGAGCGACTGCGACGGGAAGGTCCACGGGGATCTGCCGCCCGGGCGCGGGGTGATGGACTTCGGCCCGTACCTGCGCGAGATCCGCGACCTCGGTATCGACGGAAGCATCAGCCTTGAGCTGGAGTACTCGCCCGAGCCGGAAAAGATCGTGGACTGGGTGCGCGAGGCGTACCAGACGGCCGACCGCCTGATGCGCGAGGCGAACCTGCGCGGGTGACGGGGCCGGCCGTCCCCTTCACTGCCGGACGGTCGCGAGGGCGTCGGCGCGCGATGCGCGGATCGGCCACAGGTGGTCGAGCTTCGTGACGGCGAGGATCTCGCACTCGTGGTCGGACAGGTTGCAGAACGCCATCTTGCCGCCCCGCGCGCTGACACGCTTCCACAGCTTGACGAAGAAGGCCAGCGCGGTCGAGCCGTAGGTGTCGGTGCTGCGGAAGTCCATGACGAGGTTGCGCGGCCCGCTGCCGACCAGCGCGAGCAGACTCCGGGCTCCTGCCTCGATGTGCGCGTATTCCAGCTCGCGCAGGTCGCGGGTCGGGGTGACGATGAGCGTGTCCCCGTCCACCTCGATCGCGAAGACATCATCCGAGGCGTTCATTGGCCCCTCCTTTCCCGCGGATTCACGGCGGCGGTGCGGCGGTTCAGTCCAGGAGGTGGAGCAGGTGACTGGCCAGTCCGGCGGCGCAGCCCAGCGTCGCCGCGGCGAGGAGGAGCTTCCACCCCCAGTGGTGGGGCCGGCGCACATCGTTCACGGCGATGCGGCGGGTGGCGTCGTCCAGCGTCAGGGTCGGCGTCGTGCGGGTAGCGGCCAGGTCGGCGACGGTATCCTGTCGCGTCCGGGCGGTTACCTGGGTGGCGGGCTGGCGGGGCAGGGAGGTGCAGAACGGCGCCAGCACGTCAGCCACTTCTTCCGCACTCTGGAAGCGGTCCGCCGGCCGCAGGGCGAGCAACCGGCGGACGACGGCTGCCAGGCGCGACGGCACGTCCGCACGGAGCCGCTCCACCGGCGCGGCGGCGCGGGGCCGGCGGCCGGCGCGCGGGAAGGCGGGGCGTCCGGTCAGCGCGAGGTACAGGCAGCAGCCGAGGCCGAACAGATCGCTGCGCGGACCCGGGGCAGGGCGTTGCTGCGTCTGCTCCGGAGCCAGGCAGTCGCCCTCGTCCTGACCGCCGTCCGCCCGCGCCGCCCACGCTTGCCCGAGGTTGATCACCTTGCACGGCGGGCACGCGAGCCCGGCCTGCTCCAGGTACAGGTCGGCGGCCGAGGCGCTGGCCGGTCCCTCGGCGACAAGCAAGTTGTCCGGCTCGACGAGCTGGTGCAGCAGCCCATGCTCGTGCGCGTGGTGCAGCCCCCGGGCCGCCTGCAGGGCGAGGCCGCAGGCGGTGGGGATCGGCAGCGGGCCGTCGCGCTGTACCACTTCGTTCAGGTTGATGCCGGCGACCCATTCGGTCACGAGGACATGCGCCTGCCCCTTCTCGAAGGCATCCAGGGCGACGACGAGGTTCGGGTGGGTCAGGCGGGCGGCGAGGCCGATCTCGCGCTCGAACCGCGCCCGCGCGGGGCGATCGTCGTGGGGCGGGAGCGGCAGCACCTTGAGCGCGACCGCGCGGTCCAGCGCGGTGTGGATGGCGCGAAAAGCGCGCCGCCCGCCGGCCCGGTCGAGGAGCCGGTACGGTCCGAGAACCAGCTGTCCGCCCTTGCTGCTCAGCAGGCGGCTGGCCTGGAACAGGGTGAGCAGGCGGCGCCGGACGAGTTCCCGGGCCAGGTCGTGCCCGGTCGCGGCGCGCAGACGAAGCTCGCGGACGGTGGTCTCGACCTCGAAATCGTCGAGCAGGCCGCTGGCGCGCAGCTCCCGGACAAAGGTGGTGGCGTCCATTGTCGTTCGCGCTTTCTGTCCGATCGCGGGCGGACCAGAACGACTGTCTGCAATTCATTAGACTCGCTGCACAATAGAACGTCCAGGCAGTAGGATGGCAGGATGAGCCACAGCGACCGCTTGAAGCGCACCCCTGACGCCTTTCGCCAGCTG
>JAANMX010000178.1_pt1 | contig 82606 bp, 74 predicted proteins | sample 7279681 | NCBI WGS metagenome assembly JAANMX01 (sample SAMN14094542, study PRJNA606508) | bioreactor metagenome | isolation source: A lab-scale SPAN reactor treating ammonium-rich wastewater day 351 | place: Ireland: Galway | collected 2018-01-01
CCCGCCACCGGTGTGCTGGGGCTGGTGGTGACGTTGACGCTGGTGACGTTGGTGCCGGCCGTGACGCTCACCAGCGGCGTGCCGGTGAGGTTCAGTTCGCTGCCGCCGTTGTTCTCGATGGTATAGGTCAGGTTGGTGCCGGCAGTGAGAATGTCGACGCCGCTGTCAGTACCGCCGTCGGATACCGGCGTAGCGCCGCGCAGCACGTCCATTTCCGGCGCCTCGATGACCTGCAGGTTGTCGATCCGGATGCCGGTCGTGGTGTTGGCGAAACTGTCGATGGTGTCAAAGAAGAACAGCACGTACACCACCTGGCCGGCGTAGGCGCTGATGTCAAAGGTGCGGGTGGTGTAGCCGTTGTTGTAGCCGGAGGGGCCGAGCAGCGTGGTGGCGAAAGTCGTGCCGTTCAGGCTGATGCCGACCGTAAGCTGGTCGTAAGTGCCCGTTTCGGTGTCCTGGTAGTGATCGAAAGACAGCGTCACGCTGGCCCCCGCAGGGATGCTGATCTGCGGCGAGCGCGCCGTGCCCGAGTTCGTGACACCGCCGAAATCGTAGTCGCCGTCGGCTGTAGCGCTGGGCTGCGTTTCACCAGTGCAGTACCCCAGGCAGGCCGCGCCGCCGGCCGGGTAGTTGGTGGTCACGTGCCATGCGCCGGCCTGTCCGGAGATCGCCCAGTTCGCCAGGGGCGAAGCGCCCTCGAAGTCTTCCGTGTAAGGCAGGGCCGCGGGAGTGAAGCCGGTACCCTGCACCACGATGGTGTAGGTGCCCTCGTCGGCGTCGTTGTTGTTGATGGTGATGGTGAACTCGAAGGGCCCGTCGGCGGTCGGCGTAACGGCCACGTCGAAGGTGGCGCTGGCACCGGCGTTGATGGGTGACGCCGGCACGAGAGTCGGGCTGGCGGTCACGCTGACGTTGCCGACGCCGCTGGCAGCCGCTGCGATGCCGGTGACATTTAGAGGATTAGTGGCGCCCAGGTTTGAGACGGTGAAGGTGTAGTTGGTCGGAGCGCCGGTCAGGAATGGACCAATGTTGAAAGTCGCGCCGCTGTTCGCAGGGTTAGAGCCCGTTCCGAACACCTGGATCTCGGGGTCGCCGGCATTGTTGTTGATCACGGCGTCGTACTCTTCGCACTGACCGAAGCCGTAACTGCCGATCGGGTCATTGGGCACGCCGTTGTAGACCTGGATCACGCGGAAACGAGTGCCGGATTGCGCCGCGGTGCCGGTCGGGACGGTGAAGTTAATGGTGCCGCTCTGCGACAGGGTCAGTACGGCGGTGGCCCCCAGGTACTCGTTGGCATCGGCGTAGTCGCCATCGCCATTGAGGTCGAGCCAGGCCGCGATGCCGCCGTCCCAGTCCGGGTTGTTCAGCACGGTCATTGTGTAGCTGATGCCGGCCTCGAAGGTTGCGCTTACACCGGCGTGGTAGTTGTAGTCGGTGGCTGAGTCGCTGATCGTCCCTGAGTTGAACGCGGGCGAAGTGTTGATCTGGATGTTGGCGCAGTAGTCACCGGTGGCGCCGGGGGACGTGTAAGTCGGCGGCGTGTACTGGGCCGCCAGTGCCGTGCTGAAACAGGCAGCAAGCAGCATCAGTGCCAGCAGCGGATTGATCCGATAGGAACTCATTTTGTAATACTCCCCACGAGTAGACGCGGTTGCAGCAACCGCAAACAGAAACTCAGTTCGCCGTGGGGAAGCAGCGCCGCCGCCCGAATGGACGGAAGCCAGGCCAGGAGTCCCCACGATCTCCTTTCAGGCCTTGACATTTTGCAGTGGCGACCATTATCGCCAGCCGCGCAATACATGCAAACACAAAGTCGGACTTTTAATCTAAGTAGTGTGTCGATGGCAGTTCGACCAGGTATGACTTCTACTTATGGTATTAAGGCGCGTACCCGGCATGATTGAGGGACGGCTGTGTGGTCTCGTTTAGGCCACATCAGTGTCACAATTTGAACTGCGAAACTCCGGCTGTGACCGGGCAGTTGTGCCTGACACCGTCGTATCCCGATGCAAGGCGCACAGTCCGATTTCGACGGTTTCAGTACATTCAACTCTTTCAGGATTTCCTGAAAAACTTGAACGTGTTGCTTGTTTTCCACACTTGCTGAACGCATCCTCGCCCCCCTCGGGGGAAGAGCGTGCGGTTTTCCAACGTACATATTGAAGGTCTGGGGCACCTGCTGCCCGGGCGCGTCGTTACCTCGCTTGAAATCGAGGATCGGCTCGCCCCTGCCTATGCGCGTCTTGGCCTTCATCCCGGCCGTATCGAGCTCATGTCCGGCATCCGCGAGCGCCGCCATTTCGAGCCCGGCACCCGCCCCAGCAGCATTGCCACACAGGCTGCGGAGATCGCATTGCAGCGCGCGGGTGTTTCGCGCGATCAGCTTGGCGTCCTGATCTTCAGCAGCGTCTGCCGCGATTTCATGGAGCCCGCCACGGCCAGCGTGGTGCACGCCAACCTCAAACTGCCGCTCTCCTGCCAGTGCTTCGACCTTTCCAACGCCTGCCTCGGCTTCGCCAACGCCATGATGGTTGCCGCCAACATGATCGAGCTGGGCCAGGTCAAGGCTGCGCTGGTGGTCGCCGGTGAAGACGGCGGGCCGCTGGTGGAAGCGACAATCAAGCGGCTGAATGAAGACAGCAGCATCGGCCGCAAGAACAGCAAGCTCAGCTTCGCCAGCCTGACGATCGGCTCGGGCGCCGCCGCCATGGTGCTGACCCATGCGGACTTGGCAAAGCACGACCACAAACTGCTGGGCGGCGGCATGCTGGTTGATTCCAGCGCCGTGGAGCTGTGCCAGGGCGGCGTGGTGGAAGGTGCTGCGGGCCCCCTGATGCAGACCGACAGCGAAACGCTGATGCAGGAGGGCGTGAAGCTGGCCACCCGCGTCTGGGCGGAGACCAGGGCTGAGCTCGGCTGGCAGAACAGCGACGTACATCGCGTGTTCACCCACCAGGTGGGCGTGATGCACCGCAAGCTGCTGTTCGAGAAGCTTGAGCTCGACCCGGCCAAGGATTTCCCCACCGTCGAGACGCTGGGGAACATCGGCAGCGTAAGCCTGCCGATCTCGCTCAGCCTCGGCCTCGAGCAGGGCAAACTGAATGACGGCGACAACGTGGCGCTGCTCGGCATCGGTAGCGGCCTGGTGTGCCTGAACATGGGAGTGCGCTGGTGACTACGGCTGAACAAGCGCGCCCCTTTACGGGCATCTGGGAACGCGAATATCCCTTCGCGTCGAACTGGCTCGATTTAGGCGAGACGCGGCTGCATTACGTAGACGAGGGTCCAGAGTCCCGTGTGCCGAGTCCCGAGTCAGGGGCAGTCAGACACGGCACCCGGGACACGGGACACCGGACGTTGATGTTCCTGCACGGCAACCCGACCTGGTCGTTCTACTGGCGCCACCTGGTTGAGGCCTTCCGGCCCACCAACCGCTGCGTCGCCCTGGACCACATGGGCTGCGGACTTTCCGACAAGCCGCAGTTCTACCCGTACACACTGGCACAGCACATCGAGAACGCCCGGGCGCTGGTCTACAAGCTGGATCTGCGCGACATCGTGCTGTGCGTGCATGACTGGGGCGGCGCCATCGGCATGGGACTGGCGGCGCAGATCCCGGACCGCATCAAGGGCTTCGTCGTCTTCAACACGGCCGCGTTCCCAAGCCGGCGCATGCCGCTGAGCATAGGGCTGTGCCGCCTGCCGGGCTTCGGCGCGTTCGCGATCCGCGGCCTGAACGCCTTCGTGCGCGGGGCACTGGCGCGCTGCGCGAAGAAGCCGCTGTCGGCAGAGGCCAAGGCCGGCTATCTCGCGCCCTACAGCAACTGGGACGACCGCGTGGCCAACCTGCGCTTCGTGCAGGACATCCCGATGGACGCCGGCCACGAGAGCTGGCCAACGCTGCAGGCAGTGGAGGCCGGCCTCGCTCAGTTCCAGCAGCACCCGATGCTGCTGTGCTGGGGGCGTCACGACTTCGTCTTCAATGACTCGTTCCTGCACGAGTGGCAGCAGCGCTTCCCGCAGGCGGAAACACAGTACTTCGAGAACGCCGGGCACTTCGTGGTGGAGGACGCCCGCAACGAAATCATCGCGGCCATGAAACGTTTCCTCGCAGGCGAAAAGCAGACCTACACGGACGAGCACCACTCGTCCGTGAACCTGCATGTTTAGGCGGATTTGGATGGGCCACGAAAACACAAAAGCACGAAAGGAAGGCGCACCAAACCACGGGTGCTTCGCCGCCGGTGCGTGCGCAGCCAGGCTGCGTTTCGTGGCAGTTCCTTTTGTGTTTTCGTGTTTTCGTGGCCAATTGCAGCGGTTGTCAGCATGACGATCAGTGAAGCAGAGCTGCCGGTTGCACGCGTTTCCTCGGTTCATGCCGAGGCGCCGCGATGCAATGTCAGCGACTTCATCTTCGAGCAGGCGAAGCAGCGCCCCGACCAGGCGGCCGTGATCGAGCATGCCACCGGCCGTCGCGTCACCTACGCCGAACTGGCCAAGCGCATCGAGAACATCACCTTCGGCCTGACCCAGCTTGGCATCTGCAACGGCGCGCGCACGGTGTTCGCGATCAAGCCGGGCATCGAGTTCGTTGAAACCGTGTTCGCCCTGTTCCGCGCCGGCGCCGTGCCCGTGGTGGTCGACCCCGGCATGGGCGTCGACAACATGCTCAAGTGCATCGAGGAAGCGCAGCCCACGGCGCTGGTCGGCATCCCGATGGCGCATCTGCTCAGCAAGCTGAAGTCCCATGCCTTCCGCAGTGTGAAGCAGCGCGTGACCGTCGGCCGTCGCTGGCTGTGGGGCGGCGCCAGCCTTGATGAATTGCGCGCGCGCAACGCCAGTGGCGCACAGGCGGCGCCTACCACGGCCGAAACCACGGCCGCGATCCTGTTCACATCCGGCGCGACCGGCGTGCCCAAGGGCGTGGTGTTCAGGCACGGGGTGTTCGTAGGCCAGACGGAGATGATCCGCGACGCCTACGGCATCCAGCCCGGCGAGGTTGACGTGCCGTGCTTCGCCCTGTTCGCGCTGTTCAGCGTGGCGATGGGCGTGACGATCGTGCTGCCGGACATCGACTTCTCGAACCCCGGCAAGGCCAGCCCCGCCAAGGTGGTGGACGCCATCAACGCCCACCACGCGACCATGAGCTTCGGCTCGCCGGCCGTATGGAAGCGCGTCGGCCCCTACCTCGAGCAGACGGGCGTGACGCTGCCGACCATCAAGCGCATCCTGATCGCCGGCGCACCGGTGCCTTACACCACGCTGGCGATGTTCAAGGGCAGGCTGGCGCCCGACGGCGACCTGCACACGCCCTATGGCGCCACGGAGTCGCTGCCCTTCAGCACCATCAGCGCGAGCGAGATTTTGGGCGAGACGCGGCTCGACACCGCCAACGGCGCCGGCACCTGCGTAGGCAAACCGCTGTCCGGTGTGAACGCGAAAGTGATCCGCTTCGTGGACGGCCCGATCGCAAGCCTCGATGACGCAGAAGAGCTGCCGGCCGGCGAAGTCGGCGAGATCATCGTCAACAGCCCGGTCACCACGCAGGAGTACTTCAACCGGCCTGAGAACAACAAGCTCGCCAAGATCCGTAGCGCAGGCGCCCCGCCTGCACAGGGCACGGGCGCCCCGCCCGTGCCAGAATCTCTCGGGCACGGTGCCCGCGATAGCGCGCGGCTCTGGCACCGCATGGGTGACGCCGGCTACTTCGACACCCAGGGCCGCCTGTGGTTCTGCGGCCGGGTTAATCACCGCGTGGAGACCGCTAACGGCGTCATGTGGCCGATCCGCGTTGAGGCCATCTTCAACAACCACGACGCCGTCAGCCGCTGCGCGATGGTAGGTCTTGGCGACCGGCCGAACCAGGTGCCCTGCATCGTGATCGAGCTGCACGACGGCCACATCCCGGAGAAAGACCTGCGCGAGCGCATCCGTGGCGAACTGCAGCGCATGGCCGACGCGCACGAGCTGACCCGCGGCATCGGGTACTTCCTGTTCCATGAAGGCCTGCCGGTGGACGTGCGACACAACGCCAAGATCAACCGCGAGGCCCTGAAGCACTGGGCCGACACCCAACTGCCGGAGGTAACGCAATGAAGGCAGTGGTGACAGGCGGCGCCGGATTCCTGGGCGCGAAGATTGTTGAGCGTCTGCTGCAGCGCGGCGACGAAGTGGTGATCGTTTCCCGCAACGCAAAGGGGGCAGACCCTGTTTTCGGAACGAAAACAGGGTCTGACCCCCTTCGAGTGAATGCCGACCTGCGCGATGCAGACGACGTTGCCCGCGCCATCGAAGGCGCCGACGTCGTGTTCCACACCGCCGCCAAGGCAGGCGTGTGGGGCCCGCGAGCCGAGTACTTCGGCATCAACCTGGCCGGTACGCGCAACGTGCTGGCCGCCTGCCACAGGCACGGGGTGCAACAACTGGTCTACACCAGCACGCCCAGCGTGGTGTTCGAGCGCGGCGGCATCGACGGTGGCGACGAGTCGTTGCCTTACCCGAAAAAGTTCCTCACCCATTACGCCGAATCGAAGGCCCTGGCTGAGCAGGAAGTGCTGGCCGCCAACGGCGTGCACGGCCTGCGCACGGTGGCGCTGCGCCCGCACTTGATCTGGGGCAGGGGCGACCCGCACCTGCTGCCGCGCGTGCTGGAGCGCGCGCGCGAGGGCAAACTCAAGCAGGTCGGCGACGGCCGTAACCGCGTGGACATCACCCACGTGAATGACGCCGCTGACGCGCACCTGCTGGCGCTTCAGCACATCGAACGCGCCGCCGGCAAGGCCTACTTCATCAGCAGCGAAACGGTCGAGTTGTGGCCCTGGCTCAACACGGTGCTGGAGCGCGCGGGCATCCCGAAGCTCAACGCGCAGGTCAGCGCGGCCACGGCGTATCGCGCCGGCGCGGTGATGGAGTTCATCTGGCGCCTGCTGGGCATCGGCGCCGAGCCGCCGATGACGCGTTTTGTCGCCGAGAACCTGGCGACTTCGCACTGGTTCAAGCTCGATGCGGCCAGACGCGACCTCGGTTATCGGCCGCAGTGGATGGGCGCAAAAGCGCTGGACGAGTATTTCTGTAATGGCCCCGCCATCACGGGTGGGGAAACAACCCTGGATAGTGATCTGGGCTCTGACTCCCCCGGCCTGCCGGCCGGGGCTGAGGGGGCGCTTCAGGAGCAACGCCATGGATAATGTGCTACGCGAACACCTGATGACGTTCGAGACGTTCTTCTCGGCCATCGGCTTCAAGTCGCGGCTGGGCAAGGTGTGGGGGCTGCTGGCGCTGGCCGGCAAATCGCTCAGCGCCGCGGACATCGCCAACGAGCTCGATATGAGTGCGGGCTCGGTCAGCGAGTGTTTGTCCGAGCTGCGCGAGTGGGGGGCCGTCACGAGCGAGTTCTCGAGCGAACACCGCTGCCAGATGCACAGCGCGGTCAGCGACACCATGAGCATCGTGACCACGGTGCTGCGCCGCCGCGAGCAGCTGGCCGTGCAGAACTTCAAGGACAACGCCCGCAGCGCCCTGCAGTACGTAACCGAGCGCTACGGCAGCAACGACGCGCGGGTACACACCCTGCAGAGCATCGTGACCACCAGCGAGATCGCAGAGGCCACCATCCAGTTCTTCGTGGCCGCCAGCAGCGCGGTGCCCAAGAACGATGAGTCGCGACTGGCCCGCGTGGTCAAGCGCATGGCCGCCATCGGCATGAAGGTGCCCGGCGAGATCAACAAGTTCCGCAACGGCCGTCGCAAGACGGGCCAGCTCAACGGCAACGGCAACCCGGCGCCCGTGGAAGAAGCGGAGGACGCCCATGTCTAGTTTAGCGCGCGTGGTGATCACCGGCGTCGGCCTGACCGCGCCCAACGGCAACAACCTGGCCGAGTTCCGGCAGGCATTGCTGCAGGGCAAGTCGGGCGTGCAGCCCTACGAGATCCGCTACTTCGGCAAGACCCTGGCGGGCGTCTGCAACTTCGAGGCCACCCGCTACCAGAAGCGCAAGGACCTGCGCCGCGGCACCCGCGCGGGCAGCATCAGCATCTACTGCGCCCACGAGGCGCTGAAAGACGCGGGCATCGGCTGGGATGGCGTTGACAAGTCAAGGGTCGGCGTCTACGTCGGCACCACCGAGCACGGCAACGTCGAGACCGAGACCGAGATCTACGAGGTCAGCAAGCAGAACTACAACCTCGATTTCTGGACCCACCACCACAACCCCCGCACCGTGGCCAACAACCCGGCCGGCGAAGTCACGCTCAGCCTGGGCATCACCGGCCCGGCCTACGCCATCGGCGCGGCCTGCGCGGCCGGCAACCTGGGCGTGATCCACGCCACCCAGATGCTGCAACTGGGCGAGGTGGACCTGGCGTTCGGCGGCGGCGTCAGCGAGAGCATCCACACGTTCGGTATCTTCGCCGGCTTCAAGCAGCAGGGCGCGCTGGCCCACCATGACGACCCGACCAAGGCTTCGCGCCCCTTCGACAAGGCCCGCAACGGCATCGTGGTGGCGGAAGGCGGCTGCCTGTACACGCTGGAGCGCCTGGATGACGCGCTGAAACGCGGCGCGAAGATCTACGCCGAGATCGCCGGCTGGCACGTCAACAGCGACGCCAGCGACTACGTGCTGCCGAACTCGCAGCGGCAAATGGAATGCATGCGCGGAGCACTGAAGCGCGCGGGCATGCAGCCCGGCGACATCAGCATCGTCAACACCCACGCCACCAGCACCCCCAGCGGCGACGAAATGGAAGCGGCGGCCGTCAACGCCGTGTTCGGCGACTACCAGGGCGTGCACGTCAACAACACCAAGAGTTACATCGGCCACGCCATGGGTGCCGCGGGTGCTTTAGAGCTCGCCGGCAACCTGCCAAGCTTCGACGACGGGGTGGTGCATCCGACCATCAACATCGACGAGCTGGACCCGGAATGCGCCGTGCGCGGCCTGGTGATCAACCAGCCCAAACAGGCGGGAGAGGTGAAGACCATCATGAACATGAGCTTCGGCATGCTGGGCATCAACTCAGCGCTGATCGTGAAGAAGTACGAATAGAGCCCCGGCCGAAAGGCCGGGGACACGCGGCGAAGTTGCCGCGTGAACACAACCACAAACATCGCCCGCAAGGGCACAACCAAGGAAGACGCAATGACAGACGAAATGATCAAGCAGGCCATCATCGGGATCATCAACGACATCAACCCCGACGAGGACACCAGCAACATCGACGCGGCCACGCGCCTGCGCGACCAGCTCGACCTCGACTCGATGGACTTCCTCGACATCGTGATGGAGCTGCGCAAGCGCTACGGCGTGCACGTGCCCGACACGGACTACGAGCACCTCGCCAGCCTCGACAGCTGCGTGAACTACCTGCGCGACAAGATGGCCGGCAAGGAACTGGTGAGCTAAAGGCAGGTAGTAGGTTGTAGGGCGTAGGTGGTAGGGAAGAGCAGTTCCCTACAACCTATAACCTGTAACCTATCACCTGCGTCGCGGAGCGACGCATGCACTACGACGCGATCATCATCGGTGCGGGGATGTCCGGCCTGGCGGCCGGCATCCGCCTGGCCATGTACGACAAGAGGGTTGTCGTGCTGGAGCGTCATTACGTGTGGGGCGGGCTGAACTCGTTCTACCAGTTCCAGGGGCACCAGTTCGACGTGGGCCTGCACGCCATGACGAACTTCGCCCCGCGCGGGGCCAGGGGCCTGCCGCTGACGCGCCTGCTGAAACAGCTGCGCATCCGGTGGGAAGAACTGGACCTGCACCAGCAGGGCCACAGCGCGGTCAGCTTTCCCGGCGTGAAGCTGAAGTTCAGCAACGACTTCGAACTGCTGCGAGGCGAGATCGCCCGCGCCTTCCCCGCGCAGATCGACGGCTTTGACGCATTGACGCGTCAAGTACGCGAGTACAACGAGCTGGACCTCAACGCGCCTACGCTGAACGCCCGCGAGATCGTGGAGTCGCACATCACCGACCAGGTGCTGACGGACATGCTGTTCTGCCCGCTGATGTTCTACGGCAGCGCCCGCGAGAACGACATGGACTGGGACCAGTTCGTGGTGATGTTCAAGAGCATCTTCTTCGAAGGCTTCGCCAGGCCCCAGGCCGGCGTGCGGCACATTCTGAAACTGCTGATTGAACGCTACAGGCACAGCGGCGGCGAGCTGCGCCTGAAGGCCGGCGTGAAACGCATCATCACCGACGGCCAACGCGCGACGGGCGTTGAGCTAGACAACGGCGAAACCCTCACGGCCGACAACGTGCTGTCGTCAGCGGGACTTGTGGAGACAGGGCGGTTGTGTAGCGCAGGCGCCCCGCCTGCACAGGCCGTGGGATTTGCGGCACAAATGAGCCGGGAATCCGCATTGCGGATTCCCGGAGCGCCCACGGCAGCGGTCGGCAAACTCTCCTTCACAGAAACGATCAGCGTGCTGGACAGACCCGCGCGCGAGTTGAGCATCGAGGAGACGATCATTTTCTTCAGCAACACCGAGCGCTTCAATTACGCACAGCCCGCCGACCTGTGCGACACCAGCAGCGGCGTGATCTGCATGCCCGGCAACTTCAACCTGCCCCAGCAGCCCAAAGACCACCTCGTGCGCATCACCAACATCGCCAACTACGAAAAGTGGGCGTCGCTGGCCCGTAGCGCAGGCGCCTCGCCCCGTAGCGCAGGCGCCCCGCCTGCACAGGGCGGGGGCACCTTGCCCCCGCCAGCCGCGGATTGGACGCCTGGCGTGGTTTGTGCCGTGGGCGGGGCGCCCACGGCCTGTGCAGGCGAGGCGCCTGCGCTACATGACTACCACTCCGCCAAGCAGCACTGGTACGCGCGATCCTGCGAAGACGTGCTGACACACATCCCGGATTTCCGGCCGTATACCAATCTGGTGGACATGTTCACCCCACGCACGATCCGGCACTACACCGGCCACGAAGGCGGCGCCGTGTACGGCAGCCCGATCAAGAAGCGCACCGGCGAGAGCGGCGTGGAAGGCCTCTACATCATCGGCACGGACCAGGGCTTTTTAGGCATCATCGGCGCCATGCTGAGCGGCATCAGCATGGCCAACCGCTGGGTACTTCAGCGTGACGGGGCGACCATTGAATTGGCCTAGGCAGGACTGCTTACGTGACAGACACAGAGAAAATACTGATGACAGTGGTTCTTAACGATCGGCACCGACCGACTGGAGGCACAAGGCACTTTGTTGGTGGCTCCCTCATGTCCACTCCGGCCATGCTGAAGATTGCGAAGTTTGAAGGGGACACCGGTTACTACCTTTACTACTGCGACTCCAGTGGCGTGGAGATGACGGACACCTGGCACGAATCGCTGGAAAAGGCGATGGAACAGGCCGAGTTTGAGTTTCAGGTTGCAAAACAGGATTGGGAGCCCGTTCAAACCAAATGACGACTGACCAGCAACAACAGGGGTTCAACCTCAAGGCCGAGGGCAAGCGCGTTCTGCGCGGCTCTTCGGGCGGGCGCTTGCAGCAGAAGGTTAATCCCATCGGGAAGGCCAAGGGCGAATACGACGTGGTCGTGATCGGCTCCGGCCTGGCCGGCCTTACCGGCGCAAACGTGATGGCCACCCAGGGCTACCGCGTCTGCCTGCTCGAGCAGCACTACAACTACGGCGGGCTCGCCACCTGGTTCAAGCGGCCGGGCGGGCACATCTTCGACATCTCGTTGCACGGCTTCCCGGTCGGCATGGTCAAGTCCATGCGCCGCTACTGGAGCAAAGAAATCGCCGACAGCATCGTGAAGCTCGAAAGCATCAAGTTCGACAACCCGCAGTTCAGCTTCGAAACCGAGTTCACCCGCGACGACTACACCAGCAAGGTCGTGCAGGCCTTCAACCTCGACCGCGCGCACGTCGAAAGCTTCTACGACCACCTGCGCAAAATGGAGTACTACAACAACGACGGCACCACCACCGGCGAAATGCTCGAGCGCTTCTTCCCCGGCCGTAACGACGTGCACCGCGCGTTCATGGAGCCGATCACCTACGCCAACGGCAGCACGCTCTCCGAGCCCGCGATCACCTACGGCATCGTGTTCAGCAACTTCATGAGCAAGGGCGTCTTCACCTTCAGCGGCGGCACGGACCAGCTGATCATGAAGATGCGCAAGATTCTCGCGCAGAACGGCGTCGACATGTTCAGCGGCGCGCAGGTCGAGCGCGTGCTGGTGAAAGACGGCCGCGTGGCGGGCGTGCGCGTCAACGGCCGTGAAATCAAGGCCCGCAGCGTGCTCAGCAACGCCAACATCAAGTCCACGGTGCTGAAGCTGGTGGGGGAGGAGAACCTCAAGCCCGACTTCATCGAGCAGACCAAGGCCGTGCGCCTGAGCGGCAGCTCCTGCCAGGTCTACATCGGCATCAAGCAGGGCGAGGAGATCCCCTTCATCACCGACCTGCTTTTCTGCAGTACTGCACAGCGCTTCACCAGCGTAGAACTGTGCGACCTGCGCACCAAGAGCCGCACTTTCAGCTTCTATTACCCCAAGACACGTCCGCACCTGCCGAACGCGGGCTACACCATCGTCAGCAGCAACAACGCGCGCTGGCAGGACTGGCAGGGGCTGGATGAGGTCGAGTACGAGCGCGAAAAGAACGCGCTGATCGAGCGCACGCTGGATCACCTGGAAAAGTACATCCCGGGCGTACGCGAGAAGATCGACCACGTGGAGGCCAGCACGCCGCGCACCTTCAATTTCTATACGCAGCAGATGCAGGGGGCCAGCTTCGGCACCAAGTTCGAGGGCCTTGACGTGTCAATGAAGCTGAGCGAGCAGGTGCCCGGCCTGTACCACGCGGGCAGCGTGGGCATCATCATGTCCGGCTGGCTCGGCACCGTGAACTACGGCGTGATCACCGCCAACAAGATGGCCGAGTACCTGCATTGCAGCGCAGGCGCTCCGTCTGCACCAGCCCGATGAGCGACGCCCTCGAACAAGTGAAAGCCCGCATCCCGCACCGGGAGCCGTTCCTGTTCGTGGACCGCATCCTTGAGCAGGGCGAAGGCCGCATAGTCACCGAACGAACCGTCCGCGCCGACGAACCGCAGTTCCAGGGCCACTACCCCGGCAGCCCCCTGATGCCCGGCGTGCTGCTATGCGAAGCCTGCTTCCAGACCGGCGCCATGCTGTTGAGTAGCGCAGGCGCCTCGGCCCGTAGCGCAGGCTCCCAGCCTGCACCGGCCGTGGGCGCCCCGCCCACGGCACCCCCAGCATCAGCCTTCGCACCAATCGATCCCCGAGTCATGAAACGCCATCGAGGCTACCTTCCGCACTGGGAGCGCGAGCACGCAACCTACTTCGTAACCTTCCGGCTGGCGGATTCGCTGCCGGCCGACGCCCGCAAACGCATCGAAGAGCAGCGCTACGACATCGTAAAGACAGCGGAACATCTGGATAGGCCGCTGTCCGACACCGAGCGTGAGCGCCTGGATCAACTCTACTCCGTCACCGTTGATGAACTTCTGAACGCCGGGCACGGTGCATGCCACCTGAAAGCCCCCGACTGCGCGGCCGTTGTCGCGGAAACACTCACGAAGTTCGACGGCGAACGTTATGCACTGTACGCCTGGTGTGTAATGCCAAACCATGTGCATGTGGTGTTTCGGCCGTTTGCAGGTCATGCGCTTGGCGACGTTCTTCATTCGTGGAAGTCGTTTACGGCCAAGGCGTGTAACAAGCTGGTCGGCCGCACGGGTGAATTCTGGCAGCGGGAGTCGTTTGATCGCTTGATTCGTGACCGTGACGAGTTTGATCTTCGCGTGCGGTATACGGTTGAGAATCCGGTTGCGGCGGGGCTTGTGGGTTGGAAGTGGGTTGGTGGTAGTGCCGTGGGCGGGGCGCCCACGGCCGGTGCAGGCGAGGCGCCTGCGCTACGGGATGCAGGCGAGGCGCCTGCGCTACGCGGTGCAGGCGAGGCGCCTGCGCTACGCGATGCGGGCGAGGCGCCTGCGCTGCGTGATCGCAAGCCGGTGCTTACTCGTATCCTGGAGGCTAAGTTCCGGGGTATGGTGGTGCCGGGTGATGTCCTGCGTGTTGAAGTCGAGCAGGAAGAAAAAATGGGTGACGCCTTCGTCATGAACGGCAAAGTGTCCTGCGCGGGCAAGAACGTCCTGCGCGTGAAGTTCATCGTGGCAATGGTGGAGATCCCGGCTTGAACGACTTTCTGCAACTTGCTGGCAAAACCGTGGTCGTGGTCGGCGCCGCCAATCGCAAGTCGGTGGCGTGGCTGGCAGCCACCACGCTGGAAGAGGCCGGCGCGCGTGTAGTGCACGTGGTGCGCGACGCAGAGCGCAAGGCCGAAATCGAAGGATTGCTGCTGAAGCGTGCCGGGGGCGGGGCGCCCACGGCCGGTGCAGGCGAGGCGCCTGCGCTACCCGTGTTCACCTGCAACGTCGAGTCACAGGAAGAAATCGACGCCGTGGCCGAGGCAGTGGGGGAGGCGCGCGGGCCGATCCACGGCCTGGTGCACAGCATCGCCTTTGCCAACTATTCCGAGGGCATGAAGCCCTTCCACGAAACCAACCGCGAAGACTTCCTGCAGGCCGTGAACATCAGCGCCTTCAGCCTGGTGGCCCTGGCGCGCGCCTTCAAGCCTTACCTGGATGAGCAGGCCGCCGTGGTCACCATCGGCATCAGCACCACGCGCATGGCCGCGGAAAACTACGGCTACATGGCGCCGATCAAGGCCGCGCTGCACTCCAGCGTGGTGTTCCTGGCCAAGAGCTTCAGTGCTGACACGAAAATCCGCTTCAACGCCGTGTGCCCCGGCCTGCTGAAAACCAGCGCCAGCGCGGGCATCCCCGGCTACCTCGACAGCTACCTGTACGCCGAGCAGGCGACTCTGCGCAAGCAGGCCGTCAGCACGCAGGAGGTGGCGAACGCGGTGGCGTTTCTGCTCAGCCCGCGCAGCAGCGGGATCAACGGACAGGAGCTGGTGATCGACGCCGGCATGGGCGTGAACTACTTCGACAAGTCGATCATTGAAAAGATGCGGTAGGGGGTCTGACCCTGTTTTTGGAACAAAAAGAGGGTCTGACCCCTTGCTAGATAAAGGGGTCAGACCCTGTTTTCAAAAAGCGAAAACAGGGTCAGACCCCTACAGCGCCTCCAGGTCCACGCCTTCGCGCAGGGCTTTCAGCACCGCGCACTTCTCGGCGATCTCCAGCAGGCGTTCGTGCTGATCGGGTGTGAAGTCGCCCCTTATGTTCACCTTCTTGCGGATCAGCATGTCGTGCTCACCGGGCTTGAGCTCGCTGGGTTTGCGGCGCACGATCTCCACGTCCACGTCCACACCGTCCAGCTTGATGCCCTTCACGTTGGCGTAGCTGCGCAGGGTCAGCGTGGTGCATGAGGCCAGCGCGCCCGCCAGCATCTCGATCGGCGTGGGGCCGGTGTCGTCGCCCTTGCCGATCGGCTCGTCAGCGAACAATGTGTGGGTGGTCTTCTGGCCGGTTTTGATCTCGGTCTTGAACCCGACCGGGCCCATGCTTGCGGTGGCTTTCATCTGTTTGTCCTCCCTGCCGAACAAACAGGATAACCGGGTCCGGTATTCCCGTAAATGGGGGCGGGAACCGGGACTGGCACCAAAGGCGGCTGTGCCTACTCGTGCACCAGGTCTACGCCCTGCAGCAGGGCGCGGTTTACCGGGCACTTCTCGGCGATCTCCAGCATGCGCTTGCGCTGCTCGTCGCTCAGCTCGCCCTTCAGCGTGATCTTCTTGGTCACCAGCGTGGCCTTGGCGCCTTCCACCTGCTCTGAGGGCTTGCGGCGCTGCGCGTCCACCTCGACCTCGATGCTTTCCAGCGCGATCCCCTTCAGGTTCGCGTAGCTGCGCAAGGTCGCGGCCGTGCAGGCGCCCAGCGCGGCGGCGAGCAGGCCCATGGCTGTGGGCCCTGCGTTTGCGCCGCCGACCTCGGGTGGTTCATCGGCGATGATGGTGTGGCTGAGGTCGGGATCGACCTTGATCTCGGTGCGGAAGGAATCGGCAAGTCGTGCAATGGCTTTCATGAAAGGCCTCCGGGGACGGAAGCCTAAACGGATAGACGGTGAAGGTCCACCCCATACAAAGCGGTAGGCAAACTATGACGCACATATTGCCAAACGTCGTAAACCGTGTAATTGCAGCAGGATAGGGCGGATTCGGCAAAAAGAGCGTTGAACTTTTGTTGCACCCGGCCCGTTGGTACCTACCATAATATACACGCTTGGGGGAAATCTTCTGTTTCGATACGGCACGTTGGTGTGCGCGAGCACGCCATTTGGAGGCTTCATTGTAACGTTGCGCACTGGGCAGCGCGCAATCAGGAGGACAGAATTCGATGCGCAAGTTGATAACGAGAGTTTTGATGTCCGCGATTCTCTTTGCGGCCGCAGGTGTGGCTCATGCACAGTGGACATATGGTCCACTGAACGGAACGTTCTCGTCAGGCAGCAGTCTGCTGATTACGGGATTCGAAACCACGTTTGCTGCTGGCGGTTCGTCCGAGGCGTGGACGATTGATGTTACCTCGGCGACAAATGCTGGATGTGTTGTGTTCTTTATGGACGTAACCCGGTCAGCGGGAGGTGGTCCCGTGGCCTTTGATATCAACCAGTGGAATGCTGCAAACGTGCTGGCTGGTGTGGCTGGAGCTGGGTCGGGTCAGGGGACGTACAATACACCCGCTTACAACGGAACGCTCCAGAGGTTTTCGCTGCTGATCATTCCCTACGATGCCAACGGTACGTTCAGCAACGACGTTTCCGTTACCATCACAAATGCGGCGGGAGCCAGTGCGGCACCTACTGGTGTGCCGGGTGTGTTCAGCGATGTGTATGCTGCGAGCATCGGAACCAGTGGTACGTCGGCAGGTTACTGTATGCAGTTGATGAATTCCTATGACAGTAACCTTTCTTCCACTCTCATTGCAGCCGCCACTGATGAAATTCAGTTTGATTTCAGTGTAAATTACACGGGTGGTACCGGCGACAGGCCGTTCAGCCTTTGGTCGAACGTGTACGCTGCCGGCGGATCTGGGAACCTGATCGTTGAATTGTGGGATCTAACCGCAGATGGTTTCAGTGCCACACCAACACTTCAACTTGATCTCAATTCGACGGCGGGTACCGGGTTGAGTGGTGGCGAAGAGGGTGCAGTTGCCAGTGTCGCACCTGCTGGGCGTACCGGCACCCACAACTTCAGAGTAATCGTTCGCCCTGGTGCGGGCTTCACAGCCCCGCTGCGGGCGTGGTGGCAGGTGACATTTGACAGAACGGAGACAACCAACTCAGTTTCGGCCAATACTCCCAAGCAGGCTACGCCGCGTATGGCGATCACGCCTGCGAGTAGCACTCTCACCACATCACCTGCTGCTCTGACTGCCAGTGGTGGCACACCCACTGCAACTTACAACTGGTCGTTCACGGGTACTGTTCCGACTGGCGTTGGTTTCAACACGGCTGGAACGACCACGGCGACCGGCGCCAGTGTCAACCTGGTGTTTGGCAGCACAACGCCGGCGGGATCCACTGTTACCGTGCGCGTCACTAACGGTACCGGTCCCGAATTCGTTGAGGAAACCTACACACTCAACTACAGCGGCGGCGGTGGTGGCAACTCGTTGACCATCGTGACCACAACCCTGCCCAACGGCTCGGAGACGGTTGTCTACACAACCACCAACATCACGGCCACCTCAACCGGCACCACCGGCCCGACCTACACCTGGTCCGTCAGCGCCGGCACCATTCCGCCGGGACTGGTGCTTGATACCGCGGCCACCGGACTCACCACCACCATCTCCGGCACGCCCACCACGGCCGGCACCTACAACTTCACCGTCCAGATCACCGACGGCACCAACAGCGACACCCAGGACTTCCAGGTCGACATCAGCGCCGCGGGCTCACTGGTCATCACCACGGCCAGCCTGCCCGCCGGCACCCAGGGCACGGCCTACAGTGCCAACATCACGGCCATCAACGGCACCGGCAACCACAGCTGGACGATCAGCGCCGGCACGCTGCCCACGGGCCTGAGCCTTGGCGCCTCGACCACCGACACCGTCTCGATCAGCGGCACGCCGACCCAGAGCGGCACCTTCCCGATCACCGTGCAGGTGACCGACAGCAGCACCCCGACCGCGCAGACTGACACCCAGGCCTTCAGCCTGGTGATCAGCGCCGGCAGCCCGCCCCCGGGCCTCACCGGCGGCGGCGGCGGCGGTGGCGGCGGCGGTTGCGCCGCGACTGACGGCTCCAGCTACTGGATGTTCGCTCTCGGCCTGCTCGCCATGCTGGGCCTCGGCCTGCGCATGCGCGCCCGCCGCGAGTAGTCAACGCAGCACACGCAAAGGGGACAGGTACCTCGGTACCTGTCCCCTTTCACTTTGCCCGCGATTGCTTCAGCAGCTCCAGCAGATCCTCCAGCCACGGCACGGCCAGGTCCGACTCAAAATGCGCCTCCACCTCGCCGTTGGTCACCAGGCAGGTCATCGCGCCCGCCGCGCGCCCGGCCTCCATGTCGTCGCGGAAATCGCCGACCATCAGGGTCGTTTCCGGCCTGCGCCCCAGGCGGCGCAGGGCCTCCAGCAGCGCGTCCGGCGCCGGCTTGGGCGGCGCGCAGTCACGCGTGATGATCACGTCGAAACTCAGACCCAGGGCCTGCAATGTGATGTCCACGGCCGCACGGAAATTGCGCGTGATGATGCCGGTGGCGAAGCGGTTGCCGTGCAGCCAGCTGGTGAGCTCGACGGCGCCGTGGGCTGCGCGCGCGAGGCGTGCGGCCTCGAGCTCGGCGTCGCGGACGATTTCGAAGCCGCGCTCGCGCTCCGGTTCGGGCAGCGCGTTGAGGGCATGGGTAATGGAAACACCGTGCGGCAGGCCCAGGCGCGCGCGCAGGCCGTCGAAATCGATCACCGGCACGGTAAGCGTGCCGTCGAGGTCAAAAAGCACGGTGTCGATGTGGGAAAGCACTGGGCAGGTTTCAGGGGACAGGTTTCAGGTTACAGGGCGCAGCGGGTTGCAGGTGTCAATTCGGCCGGCGACTGATGGCTGCAGGCAGACCTCTACCCCCGCGCTTCGCTACGTTCCTGGGCGGCTTCCGAGCGCGAGTTTTCTTCTGTCACCCAGTTCCATACCACGCCGACTGCGATCGCTGCCGAGGCCGTGGCGGCCGCCACGGCGCCGATCAGTACGCGCCGGCGCCTGCGGGCCGCGTGTTTGATCTGCTGCCATTCCAGGTATTCGGTGTCGGTGCGCACGCCGCGCAACTGGCGCAGCAGCTCCTGGGCGAAGAGGTGGTCGCCCTCGGCAACCTCGACCACGCTGCCGACGTGTCCCAGCAGCGCGCGCTCGACGTTGCTGTGCTTGAGCCGGGCGGTCAGGCCGTGGGCCTGCAGGGTGGCGCTGGCCAGCAGGGCGTCCGCGTAGCTGTAGGGGTGATAGACCGAGCGCCAGCCGTTGACCGGCAGCAGCAGCAGACCGGCGCCGCAGAAGATGCAGCAGTCTCCGTCGCCCGCGGCAGGCTTGCCACAGGCCGGACACTGTTCGCGCCGCCGTCTGATTCCTTCCAGCATCGCTTCAGGGTAAGCTGGTAACGGCCTTTGTGAAGGGGTCAGGATTCCGATTACCGACGCAAACCTCGAGGCGCTGATGCGCCTGCTCGATGAGCCCGACCCGCTCGCGGCAGAGCCGCTGATTTCCCAGCTGGCCACGATGAACGCGGACGACCTGGAACAGGTGGTGGCCAGCTGCGAACGCGCCTCGCCCACGGCTCGCCGCAACGTGGAGAGTGCGCTGGTACGGGGGCGCTTCCAGGCCCTGGACGGCGAGTGGACGCGGCTGGCGACGGGGCGCTTCGAGCTCGAGGCGGCGCTGAAGCTGATCGCCCAGACCGGCGAAAATCCGCCGGCGCTGGACATCAGCGCGACGCTGGACCAGTACGCCGGCGAGGTCGGCGCGCTGCTCAGCGGCGACCGCGCCTTCGAGCTGGGCCTGGGCGTGCTGTCGGAGGTGCTGTGCCGCCGCCACGGCCTGCGCGGCAACGCGTCGGATTACTACGCGCCCGAGAACAGCTACCTGGATTGCGTGCTTTCCAGCGGCAAGGGCATCCCGATCAGCCTGTGCGCGGTGGCGCTGCTGGTGGGGCGGCGGCTGGAGCTGCCGGTGCACGGGGTGGGCACGCCCGGGCACTTCCTGGGGTTCTACGGCGACGTGGACCTCAAGATCGGCTATTTCTTCGATCCTTTCGACGGCTTCCGGCGCCTGACCGCGGGCGAGCTGCAGGCCCTGCTGGCGCATTTCGTCGAGGATGTCGAGCCCGGGATGCTGAAGACCGTCAGCGACCGTGAAATCGCCGCGCGTTTCCTGCGCAACCTCGCCGGCTGCTACACCCGCCTGGAGCAACCTGAGCAGATCCGCAATCTTGAGCGCTGGAATCGCGCCTTAAGCGTGTAATCCGCAATACTTCACGGCCACTTATGGGTTGAACTGCTACACCGCGCCGGCCGGTGCGGATATCTTTATGGCCGGAAGGGAACAGCTCATGCGCAGAACGTTCTTCACGCTCGCGGCGATTGTACTGTTTGGACTGCTGGCGTTGCCCGGCGACGTGACCGCCCAGCGCGGCCCCGGCAAGGGCCCCGGCGGCGGCAAGGTCCCGGGAGGCGGGCAGCAGCCGTGGGGCAAAAACGCCGGCCGCCAGAAGCTGCCGCCATTGACCATCGAGGACGTGAAGCCGGAAGGCGTGTACGAGGTGTACAACCTGCTGCCCGGTAAATCCGACCAGCCGCGGATCGGCGTGACGTCTGACAAGGCTTACCGCCTGGTGGGCTACAACAAGGAAAACCGCACCCTCAAGTTCGTCACGCTGGACCTGATCACCGGCGCGCTGGGCGCGAAAGAGATCAAGCTGCCCTCGGACGCGCCGGCCTTTGGTGAGGCTCCGCGCATGGCGAACGACGGCGGCGACTACTGCGTGATCTCGGAGCAGGCCGCCACGCTGTTCGTGGACGTCTTCAAGGGCAAGGTGAAGGTTGCCGCCGGATTCGATTCCTCGGTGGCCATGGCGCCCCCCGCCCAGAAGGGCAAGAAGTGGCGCCCCGAAGAGAAAGAGAAGGCCGAGGCGCCAAGCGGCGACCTCTATCGCGTGCACGGCGGCGCCAACGGCAAGCATGCGCTGAGCGTGCTGGTGAAGTGGGACAAAGACAGCAGGCAGTACACCGGCAACGGCGCCACGCTGCACTTCGCGGATGACAAGAGCATCAGCCTGGCCTGGGACCACGGCCGCTACGGCATTCCGCCCAAGAGCCGCGACGCGGTGTGCGCGGTGACGGACAGCGAGATCGTGGTGCTGGTGACCGTGCCGCGCAAACCCGGCGGCTTCAGCGGCTCGACCAGCGTGACCACGCTGGTGTTCGACCGCAAGGGCAACCTGAAGGAGGCCCAGGAATCACCTGAGCCCTACGCCGGCGGCAACGCGGGGCGCTTCACGCTGAGCCCGGACGGCAGCTGCATGGTGGCGCACCCCGAAGACGGCCTGCATTCGTACGTGATCCGGCGCGGCAGCTGGGAGCGCGGCTACAAGACCAATTACCTCGATGCCTGCGTCGGCTTCGCGCCCGAGGGCAAGATCGGCGTGTTCATCGAGAACCACACGCCGCAGCGCGCCGCGTTGAAGGGCATCAACCTCGCGACCGGCGAGGCGGTGTGGACCACCAGCGTGCTGCACGCCGAGGCCACCGGCGACGGCGACGACGAGCCGTTCACGGCGATCGGCCCGAGCGCCACGCTGGTCGCCTCGCACCACGGCATCATCAAGGGGGAAACTTCACCTGACGAGCCGATCTGGCTGTACCGCGCCCAGGCCATCGACTTCGAGCCCCTCAGCATGAGCTACGACAACGACGGCAAGCGCGTGGCGGTGCTGGCGCTGGACCGTGTGTTCGTTCTGGATGCCAAGACCCGCGCCGAGGTGAACAGTATCCCGTTCGATACGCCGCTGGCGGCCGGCACCCTGGGTGAGTTCATCAGCTTTGACTCCAAGGGCAAGAAGCTGCTGGCCTGCGCGCGCAACAAGGGCGTGTGGCTGATCGACCTGGCCACCAACGGAATCGAGAAAACCCTTCCGCCCGTCGCGGGCAGCTGGGCGCGCGCCATGCCCGACTTCAGCGGCGTGGTGTATTCGCAGGCCAAGGACCAGGGCGGCAATGTCATGCTGCAGAAGCTCGACGGCTCGGAGCCGCAGCGCGTGTACCGCTGCGAATACAAGGATTCCCAGGCCGTCTGCTTCTGGATCAGTGACAAGGGCGACCAGTTCCTGGTGGCCGAGCGCGAGATCGGCCAGGGCCGCCTGTTCCTGGTCGACGACAAGGGCGAAATCGACGTGGCCTACAACGTGGCCGATGCCGACCCCATGTTCGTGGGCGACACGGCCGTGACCGGCTTCGTCACCAAGCGCAAACAGGCCGTGCTGATCAACGAGGTGAACAAGTGGGAGTACACGGGCATCAACTGCACCGTGATCGGCCCCGGCGCCGAGGGTGAGGCGATCGAGACCAGCTTCAGCGCCGTGTTCAAGTCGCAGGATCTGCCCGGCCGCTCCACCTACGGCGCGACCGCTGCCTCGCCGTTCTTCGGCGCGCTGTACACCGGTGATGAACGCGCCTGCAAGTTCGCCTGCCCGGCCGGCGTGCTTGATGTGGACGTGGCCAAGGGCGCGCTCAAGCTGTACGCCTGGAGCCGCGAACCGAAGGGCCTGGCGGCGATCAACCCCAAGGGCAAGGAGTTCTTCGTGGCCGGCAGCACCGGACTGACGACTTACAAGCTCAAGTAGCCGCCAACAACAGCAGGTACGGGGTACAGGGTGCAGAGTTCCGCCGTGCGTCCAACGGACGGCTGGTACTTTGCACTCTTTACTTGCTACTCTGCACTTCCAATGCGCACTGTCTTCCTTGGCACGCCTGAAATTGCTTTGCCCACGCTGCGCGCGATGGCCCACAGCGCCGAATACCGGCCGCTGGCGGTGTTCACGCAGCCGCCGGCGAGACGTTCGCGGCGCGGGGCGGCGGAGTCCAGCCCGGTGGGGGCCGAGGCGCAGCAGCTGGGGTTGCCGGTACACGAGGTGGAGAAGGTCAGCGGCGGTGAAGCGCTCGAGCGCCTGATCGAGCTGCAGCCGGAAGTGATCGTGGTGGTGGCGTTCGGCCAGATCCTGAAAAAGGCGGTGCTCGAGTTGCCGCGCCACGGCTGCCTGAACTTTCACCCCAGCATGCTGCCGAAGTACCGGGGCGCGGCACCCGTGCAGCGCGCGGTGCTGGAAGGCGTGGTGGATTCCGGCCTGACGATCATGCGCCTGGAGCGCAAACTGGACGCGGGGCCGATCCTGCTGCAGCGCCCGTGGCGGCTTGAGCCGGCAAAGAACGCCGAGGAACTGCTGGCCGAAGCCGGCGAGCTGGGCGCGCCGATGATGCTGGAGGTGCTGGGGCGGCTGGAGGCCGGCATCACGCCGGTGGAGCAGGACGACAGCCAGGCCAGCTTCGCGCCGCCGCTCGAGAAGTCAGACGGCGAGCTGCATTTCGCGGACAGCGCCGCCGGCATCCTGAACCGGATCCGCGCGGTGCAGCCCTGGCCGAAGGCGGAAAGCCGGCTGCAGACGGAAGACCGGGGCGAGTTGCGGGTGTTAATCCATAGAGCGGAATCAGCCGACATTGCGGTTCCCGGCACGAGCGGCGAGGTGCTCGCGATTGACAAACGCGGCATCGTGGTCGCGTGCGGCGAGGGCGCGGTGCGCCTGACCGAGTTGCAGCTCGAGGGCAAGCCGCGGAAGCCCGCCCGCGATGTGGCGAACGGCCTGCGCCTCAAGCCCGGTGCGAGGTTCCGAAGCTGAAGATGGCAAAAAAAGACGCCGAGCCCGAAGCACCCGTCGCCCCGCCCGTCGTGGTCGCGCCCGAATTGCCGCGCGTCGTCCCGGCGGACGGTACGCCCAACCTGGGCAGCCTGATCCGCAAAAACCGCATGGTGCGGCTGAAGGGAACCGACAAGACGGCCGCGCTGCAGCAGCTGGTGGCCAGCGCCGCCCGCGCGCTGAACCTCACGGCCGGCGAACAGCTGGACCTCTCCGCGGCCGTGCTGGCGCGCGATGCGGCGCTCAGCACCCAGCTCGGGCGCGGCTGGGCGGCGCCGCATGTCCGGCTGGACGTAGCCGATGAGCTGGTGCTGATCGTGGGGCGCAGCAAGCCCGGCATCGACTACGGCCGTCCGGAACTTGGGCGCGTGCACCTGATCTTTCTGTTCATCAGCTCGCCGAAACAACACGAAGCCTACCTGCGCGTGCTGGGGCAACTGGCGGCCTCGTTCAAGGACAGCCAGGATTCACAGCGGCTGGAGGCCGCGCTGAACGCCGACACGCCCATCAAGCTGCGCGCCGCGCTGGGCGAAACGGTGCGCACCCAGCGGCTGGTGGTGTCGCGCCGCCTGCCCGAGGTGACGCGCGCGCTGATCCGCAACCTGCTGCGCTTTGCCGAGGACATCGACGCCGAGGCGATCATCCTGTTCACCGACGTGTTCCGGAACCCGAGCCTGCTGTCGAGCTTCATTTCGCGCAAGATCGTGCTGGCCACCCGCGCCACCGACGTGCCCGATGCGCTGGTTGAGAGGGCGCGGGGGGTGGTGCGCCTGGCGCGCGGCGACTTCAGCGAGGAAAGCGCGGTGCAGCTCGCTCTGTTGTCGGCGGGCTCGCGCGGGCTGCTGGGCGAGGGGAGCCGCGTGGTGGCCGTCTGCGGCGAGCGCGGCAGCGACACCTACGACACGGTGCGGATCGAGACGCCGCGGCTGATGATCTCGCGCATCTTCAGCAAGGCCGCCAAGGAGAGCGTGCTGCCCGAGGTGTTCGAGCGCGCCCTGCAATTGATGCTCGAGTTGTCGGAAGAAGGTCGTGAGGGCAAACCGATCGGCACCACCGTGGTGCTGGGAGACGAAGAAGTCGTGCGCGAAATGACCCAGCAGCTCACCATCAACCCGTTCCGCGGTTACCACGAGTCCGAGCGCAACATCCTGGACCCCGCACTGGAGGAAACCATCAAGGAGTTCGCGCTGCTGGATGGCGCGTTCATCGTCGGGCGCAACGGCGCACTGCAGTCCGCGGGCACTTACATCTCGCCGCCCGCCGAGGCGCGCGTCGATCTGACCTCCGGACTGGGAACCCGCCACCGCGTGGCGGCCGCGATCACCAAGGTGACACGCGCGATCGCGATCGTGCTGTCCCAGAGCACCGGGCGCGTCACGGTGTTCCGCAACGGCAAGTCGATCATGACCGTCAGCCCCACACGCAGCCGCGTGGAGATCCCAGCCGCGGACCGAGACTGATGCCGGAACCACGTGACATCCGCGATGCAGAGGTCGTGCGCGAACCGGGGCGCGTCGTGGACGCCGAGGTCGTGCGCGACGCGGAAACCCACGGCCGTTCCGAGCGCGTGACTGCCAGCCGCATCCCCGGCGGAGTGTTCATCAGCCGTGAGTACTTCCAGTTTGGCGGTGACCCCACGGCCGCGCGCAAGCGCCTGCGTGAACTGCAGATCAAGCTGTGGCTGTGGCTGCTGGGCTTCGCGGTCATCGCGGCCGGCTGCTTCTACGGTGCGTTCGTGACCGAGGTGGTGATCTGGGCGGCGCTGCTGCTGATCGGCGGCGCGCTCTGCCTGCTGGGCGCTTCGGTTACCTGGCTGATCATCTGGGCCGTGCGCCGCATTCCCAAGCCGTAACGCGCCGCCTACAATTCCGGCCATGACTACCAACCGCAACCCGCAGGCCGCGCAGATGGCCGACGAGTCCATGGTGCGCAACCTGGCCGTGCAGGCGCAGGCCCTTTGGCCGCTGGAACGCCCGTTGTTCGAGCGCTACGGCGCGCCTTCCCGCATCCTTGACCTGGCCTGCGGCACCGGCGAGATCACCCGGCGCCTGGCCGAGTTGTTCCCGCACGCGCAGATCACCGGCGTTGACCTTGAGGAAGCCCACCTCAATACCGCCCGCAAGGCGGCGGCCGCGTACGGCCCGCGCGTGAGCTTCGAGAAAGGCGATGCCTTTGAGCTCGGGTTTGAAGCCGGCAGTTTTGACCTCAGCATCGTGCGGCACATGCTGCAGGCCGTGCCCGACGCCGACAAAGTGCTGGCACAGCTCAAGCGCGTGACGCGCCCCGGCGGCCGCCTGCACGTGCTGGCGGAAGACTACTCCATGATGCACTTCTGGCCTTCGCGCCTGGATTCCGACGAATTCTGGCGCCTCGGCCCCATGACCTACGCGGCCAACACCGGCAGCGACCTGCGCAGCGGCCGGAAAGTCTTCAGCTGGCTGAGTGAGCTTGGTTGCCGCGACGTGCGTGTGGACTACCTGGTGTGCGACACCGCGCGGGTGGATCGTGAGCTGTTAGCGCAGATCTGGGAGGCCTGGCGCGACGGCTACACGGACGTGATCGCGCAGCACAGCAGCCTGGGCCGACAGCAGGTGTGGGACCACTGGAACGACATGATCGCCGCCATCCGCAACCCGCAAGGCTACGCGGTCTGGCAGGTGCCAGTCATCAGCGCGGTGGTGTAGTGGCACAGGCATTCCTGCCTGTGGTCGCGGCGAAGTTGTCGCGACAATCGGGCTTCGCTCCACTCAGCCCCACCGGCAGGAATGCCGGTGCCACTGGGCGTTGCCCCTACTCGTGTTCCGCCAGCCAGCGCTCGGCGTCGATGGCCGCCATGCAGCCTGAACCCGCCGCCGTGATGGCCTGGCGGTAGGTGTGGTCCTGCACGTCGCCGCAGGCGAACACGCCTTCCACGCTGGTCCAGGTGTTGGGGTGCCCCTTGGGCCCGCCCGCCTCGGCGCCTGTCACCAGGTAGCCGTTGTCGTGCATCTTGAGCTGGCCTTTGAACAGGTCGGTGTTGGGGATGTGGCCGATGGCGAGGAATACGCCGTCGGCGCGGATCTCGCTGACTTCGCCGGTCTTGGTGTTCTTGCTCTTGATGCCGCACACCGTGCCGTTTTCGCGCAGCAGGTACTCAAGCGGCTGCTCATTGAGCGTCCACTTGATCTTGGGGTTCTTCTTCGCGCGCTCCAGCATGGTGGTGCTGGCGCGGAACTCCTCGCGGCGGTGCACCAGGTTCACGTCGCCGAAGCGGGTCAGGAAGTTGGCCTCTTCCATGGCGGTGTCGCCGCCGCCGATCACGATCATGCTCTTGTTGCGATAGAACGCGCCGTCGCAGGTGGCGCAGGTGTGCAGGCCGCGGCTGATCAGCTTCTGCTCGCCGGGGATGTTCAGCAGGCGCGAACGCGCGCCGGTGGCTACAATCACGGCCTCGGCGGTGTAGAGCTTGTCGTCTACCCACACTTTGAAGGGGCGCTCGCTGAAGTCCACCTTGCTGACGTCGACGTCCTCGAACTCGGCGCCGAAGTCGACCGCCTGCTGGCGCATGCGCGCCATCAGCTCCGGGCCGGCGATGCCGCCGCCGGGGAAGCCGGGGAAGTTCTCGATTTCCGTGGTCAGCATCAGCTGGCCGCCCGGGGGGCCTCCCGCGCCGAAGCCGGCGAACACGTGGGGCTTCAGGCCGGCGCGCGCGGCGTACAGGGCCGCGGTGTCGCCTGCGGGGCCGGATCCGATGACAATCACCTTGTGCTCGCTCATGTCTGTCGCCCTTTCTGGTCGTTGGTGCTGACGGTGTATACCAAGGCTGCGCCGCGCTGGCATCCCTCAACACTGGCGCCTGCGTTGATTCGGCCCTAACATCCCGACCAATGGCGGAACGCAAGGTCAACATCTGGTTCGCGCTGCTGCTGGGCTGGCTGGTGCCCGGGCTGGGGCACTTCTATGCCAGGCGGCAACTGCACGGGTTGTTCTACTTTGCCACCATTGCCGGGCTGTACGCCGCGGGCATGGTGATCTCGGACGGCACCGCCATAAACGCCACCGACCACTTCTGGTATTTCCTGTGCCAGCTGCTGGCCGGGCCGATCACCTTCGGCATCGATGCCCTGCGCCACCCGGAGGGCATCTACCTGGGTGAAAGCATCAGCATCATGGCCCACCAGTCCGGCGTGGTGTACGCGGCCGTGGCAGGCGTGCTGAACCTGATCGCAATCTGCGAACTGTACCGCCGCCACGCACACCCCGAAGAGCCCGGGCCATCCGACACCATGCGCGTGGATGCCATCAACGGCAAACAGGAGACGGCGTGATGGATGCGCTGATCTATGCGCTGTACTACGCGCCGGTCGCCATCGTGGGCGGCCTGGTGATGGGCGTGGCCGGCAGCCGCGAGTTCAAGCGCGGACTGCTGCGCGGCGCGCTGAACAGCGCGCTTCTGCTGGGCGGCATGGCGGCGCTGATCTTCCTGGTGCAGCTCGCGACGGACCCCACGATTCTGTAGGTTTCAGGGGCCAGGTTTCAGGTTTCAGGGAAGACGCCGCAACGACTTGAGTCATCCGCCTACTGTTCACTGACCTCCGGCCTCTAAACTTTGACCTCTGCCGCAACCCGTTGCCCCGCCGCTCCGGAACTGCTGAAATTGGTACTTTCTGACGTACCGGAGCTTCCCTTGAGCGCGCGTGAGGCAGTAGTCCGCGAATACGCCCCCGGCGAGCTGGTCTGCCGCCAGGGCGCGCAGGCGGATCGCGCGTTCGTGCTCAAGTCCGGCAGCCTGCGCAGCGTGGTGGTTCCCGATAAAGTACTGGTCGAGGCCGACGAAGCCCGCCTGCGGCGCGGCCACGATGTCACCCTCTACACCGAGTCCGGCGCCATGCTCGAGGTCGAAGGCGGACTTACCGGCCACTACCTCACCAGCCTGATCGCCGGCGAAACCACCGTGGTGGCCGAGTTCCCGGTCGATACCCGCGCGGTCATGAGCATGATCCAGGAGCAGCCGGCGTTCGGCCTGTCGCTGGCGCGCGCGCTGGCACGGCGCATGGTGGCGGCGAACAAGAGCCTGGGCGGCGGGCAGCGGCTGGCCAGCCGTTTCATGCGCGACTTCCAGGGCCTGTGCACCGACTTCTACAACCTGGTGCAGCGCATCGGTGATGACGCCGAGGGCGAAGACGCGGTGCTGCAGGTGCTGAACGCCGCCAAGCGCACCTGGAGCTACGGCAACGGGGAAGTCGGCGGCGCCGAACTGACCAAGAACACCCGCGTGATCATGTCGCGCGTCGTTGACGACCGAAACATGGTCGGCAAGCAGCACCGCCTCAAGGCCGGGGACCTGCTGTGCCGCCGCGGCGACCCGGGCTACTCGGTGTACCTGCTGGTCAGCGGCCGGCTGAGCGTCCGCATCGGCAGCGAGCAGTACGGCGTGGTGCGGCCGGGCGAAACGGTGGGGGAAATCGGCGTGCTGCTGGGCGACGAAGAGCCCAAGCGCATCGCGGACATCCAGGCCGATGAGCCAAGCGTGGTGGGGGTGATTCCCAGCGAGCACTTCCCCAAGCTGGTGACGGAAAACCCCAAGCTGCTGATCAACCTGTGCCGGCTGATGTGCCTGCGCGTGAAGTCGTTCGAGCAACTCGCCGGCGAAAGTGAAGACGCCCTGCGCGCGGTGGCGGCGCGCTTTGCCGGCGATGAATCCACGTTCCTGGATGACGTCGAGAACCTGCGCGAGCAGCTTGAGATGCTGGCCGGCGAAAACGACCTGCCCCTGGAAGCGGAGATCGAGGCGCTCAATGAAATGCACGAGCGCTGGCGCACCCGCAGCGACGAGCTGCACGACAAGCTGCCCGCCGCAGCAAGCTGATCACCTCCACTCTGTCTGCGAAGACCCGTCCTGCCAGCGGAAGACCATGAAACCCCGGGACGGTTCGTGCGCCTTCTCTGTCGGTGAGCAGCTCACTTCCGCGTCGTAACCGGGTCTGCGCGCCTTGCCCGGTGTGCGGTCCACCGTGTAGTAAATCCCGTCGAAGTCGCCGCTGCTGGCTTTCAGCATGAATGCCATGAACGCGTCGCGGTCTCGGTTCGTCTTCGCGAACTCCACCCGCAGGTAATCGCGCGCGGAGCCGAGCAATTGCTCGCCTTCGGCCCGCCGGGCGTCGCGCGTGTTGGTAGTGATCGCCGGCGCCGCAATCACCGCAAGGATGCCCAGGATCATCGGCAGTCCGATGAACAAGACGGCCATGATGATCAGCGCCCAGGCCCAGCCCGGCATGCCCTGCTTGCGCGGCGGATGGTAGGGGTACTGCTGCATGCCGTAGGGCGCCTGGCCGGGCTGCGCGTAGCCCGGCGGATACGGTTGCTGCTGTGGCTGCTGCGGCTGTCCCTGCGGATAGCCGGGTGGGGGTTGCATGGTTCTCTCCCGTGAGATCGCGTGAAGTATATGCCCCCGCATGGACGAATTTCAAACCGAAAGTGACAAAGGCGTCACCAGGGAGTTGTTGCCGCCTTGACGTATTCGGTCAGGTGTTCACGCCGCAGCGTGCCGACCCTCGGGTCTTGGGGCGGCTTCAGCGCGTGAGGGTAAGCGAGTAGGACAGCGCAATGCCCTCGTGCGTGAGGGTGGGGGCGATCACGTCGATGCCCTCGATCTCCGGCGCCAGGTAGGCGCCGTAGCCGCCGGTGGCGAACACCGTGGGCTTGCTCGTGTAAGTCTTCTTCAGCTCGCGCAGGATGTTGTTCACCAGCCCGATATAGCCGTAATACACGCCGCTGTTGATGGCGTCTTCCGTGTTGCCGCCGATCACCGGCGGCCGGATGCCGTCCGGCCTCACCAGCGGCAAAAGCGCGGTCTTCTGGTGCAGCGCCTCCATGGCCAGGCCGATGCCGGGCGTCAGCACGCCGCCCACGAAAGCGCCGTCTTTCACCACGTCAAAGCTGACGGCCGTGCCGAAATCGACCACGATGGCGTTGGCGCCTCCGCGCGCTTTGGCCGCAAGCGCGTTCACCAGCCGGTCCTGGCCCACCTTGCCGGGCGGGTTGGCGCGGTTCTCGATCGGCACCACCACGTCGCGGCCCAGCACACAGGCCTTGCCGCCGCCCAGATTGGCCCAGGCGGTTTCCACTGCCTCGCGGCCACGGGGGTTTACGCTGGCGATCACCAGCGGCAGCGCCGGCAGGCCGGAAAGGTGTTCCCGCAGGGCCTCCTCGACAACCTGCACCGGCGCATGGCTGGAGACGTCGAACTGAAAAACCACCTCGAGGCCGCGCATGTGGGCGATGGTCGCGCTGGTGTTGCCGATGTCGGCAGCGATGATTTCGGCGGCGGTGTTCACGGCAGTGTGGTGCGCACGATGACTACGTTGCCGTCGCGGTCAATGGCCAGCAGGTCGGGACGGCCGTCGCCGGTGAAGTCGGCCAGCGAGAGGTTGGTGGCGCGGAAATCGCCGATCGCGCGCGCCAGCGAGGCCTGCGCCTCGGTAGCCTCGCCGAACTGGCCGCGCCCGTCATTCACCCATAGGGTCATCGTATTGCCGCCCTCGGGCAGGTCTTCGCTGGCGATCAGGTCCAGGTCGCCGTCACGGTCCAGGTCATCCAGCGCGAGGTCAAGCAGCCGGCCCTTGGCGGCGGGCGATCCGTCGAAGGGCTCAAACTGGCGGCCGTTGCCGAGCTTCAACAGGGTCAGCTTCACGTCTGCGTCCGTGGCGCCGTAGCCCACGGCCAGGTCAAGCCGCCCGTCGCCGTTGAAGTCGGCGGGCGAGAGCCCGAACAGCCGGCCCTTCAGGGCGCCGCTGATCCAGGCGCGGAAGGGCCCGACCTCGTCGTCGGAACTGCCGGTGCCTTCCAGCAGCACCAGGTACTGCGGCCCGGCGCCGTCCTCGGTGGCCTGCATCACCGCGGCCACGTCTTCGATGCCGTCACCGGTGAAATCGGCGCAGCAAAGCTCGCCCGAAAACTGCAGGCGCAGGCCGGAATCCTCGCGGATCTCGAGCTGGGCCCGGCTCTCGCGCCAGCCGTCGCGGCCCTCATTGAACTGCACGCGCCCCAGCGGGCTGGGCCACAGCACGTCGAGGTCGCCGTCGCGGTCGAAGTCGCCAAGCGCCGGTGCGCCGCGCAGGATGCTGGGCGGCGTCGGCAGCAGCCCCTGGTCCTCTGTGTCGAAGCGGCCTTCCCGGTTGTTGCGCAGTACGCGCGGTTTCAGGGCCGGGTCGGCCGGGATGTACAGCAGGTCGGGCGCGCTGTCGCGATCGAAGTCTATCGCCTGCAGCGAACCTCCGGCGCCGAGCGGCAGCGCATCGCCGGCCGGCGTGAAGGGCTCGCCCTCGGCGCCGCTCAGCCAGATCTGCAGGTTGCCGTCGCGGTCGATGGCGGCCAGGTCGGTGCGCCCGTCGTCGTTGAAGTCGGCCATCGCGGCTGCCAGCGGCGCAGGTATCTGCGGCACCGGCTGGTAGGCCTCAATGAAGCGCACCTTGCTGTCCACGGTGGGGGGCATGTCGGCCGGGTTGACCTTCAGCACCAGCAGCCCCGCGTTGCTGGCCAGCACGATGTGTTCGCGCCAGTATTCAAGCGCCTCAACGTTCACGCGCGCGCCAAGCGGCAGAATGGCGTCCGGCGCGTTGTCGCCGTTGTCGGAATTCAGGTAGATGCCGATTTCGTCGCACACGCCGCGCTCGTCCTCGCGCGCGACCAGGATGTCCGTGCGGCTGTCACGGTTGACGTCGCGGCACAGCACCGCGCCCGCCAGCCGCTCCTGCTCGCCCAGCAGAGGGAAGGTCGCCTTGCGCAGGCCGGAACCCAGGACCACGGAAAGGTCAGGGCCGCGGCCGGTGAAGATGAAGTCGGCGTGGCGGTCGCCGTCGAGAGAGCCTGTAACCACGCGCTGGGCGCCCGTCAGCTCGAGCGGCAGCACGCCCAGGTCGGCGGCGAAGCCGGTACCGTTGATGTTCTGCAGCAGCCGGCCTCTGCCGTCTGCGCCCATCACGAACAGGTCGGGCTTGCCGTCGGCGTTGAAGTCGTCGCAGACCAGCGCAGACGCCAGCGCACGCGTGGCCAGCCCGGGCAGAAGCTGCGCCGGGCGCGCCGTGTACTGCACCAGCACGTCGCCGAAAGCATCGAGCACGGCGTAATCGTCGCGCCCGTCACGGTCGAAGTCGGCGGCGCGCAAGGCCAGCGGCGCCTCTAGGGCGATGGCGTCGGACTGCACGGCGAAGCGCGCCTCACCGACGCGCGTCTGGTTGTAAAGGCTGAGCAATCGGAAGCCCTGCCTGTCCTGCAGCAGCACGATCAGGTCGAGTGCCCCGTTGCCGTCGAAGTCGCCGCAGGCGAAGTCGATGGCGGCTTCATCGCCCGGCGGCAGGATGCCCTCGGCACGGCCGGTGGGGTCGGTCAGCGTGGTGATGGAGCCGTCGGCGAACAGGCAGACCAGCTCGGGTTCGCCGTCGCGGTTGAGGTCGGCCAGGCGCAGCTTCAGCGGCGTCTTGCCCTGCGCGCCGCGGCAGAACACCCGGAATTCCGGGGCGGGCGCGGCGCCGTACGGATCCGTGGTTTTACCCGTCACTTCAAGCGCGTAGACGCGCCGCGCCTCCAGCGTCTCAGCGGCCTTGGCGCGCAGGCCCTCGGGCCGCATGGAAAGCTGCAGCTCGATCGCGCGGCCCGCGCCGGAACGCAGCAGCAGAGTGCCGGTCGAAAGCGAAGGCAGGCCGCCGCCCAGCGTGAACGCGACGTCGTCAGCCGCCGGGTAAAGGGCGCCGCTCGGTTTTGCGAGATCGTTGGCCAGCGCTCCAGCCGAAGCCGGGTGGGCCAGCAGGGGCTGACGCGCGCCGAGCTGCTCGCTGCCCGAGATGGGCAGCAGGTAGTCGCCGGCGCGAAGTGTCAGCGTCTGCGTGCCGATTCCGTTCTCGAGCATCAGTTCATGCAGGACCGTGCCGTCCGACAGCGTTATCACGGCGATCGAGAAGGGCACGTCATCCCCGCCGCGAGTCAGCCGGAAACTGGTGCCTGGCGGGGCCTGCACCACCAGGCGCTTCAGCGAAGGGTGGGGGATCGCATCCACCAGCTGGTTGCCGTCCAGGTCGGCCGGCACCAGCGCGCGGATGTTCGGCACACCGGCCGAGGTCACCGGCCCGCTGGTGGAATTGGCGGGCGGCGGCGCGCCGGGCGACGTTCCGGCCCCGCAGCCCGCCAGGGTCAGCACACTCAGCAGCGATGTAAGGAAGAGCCTGCGCACGTTTTTCCCGATCCGCGTGTGAACCATCCATAGTACGGACTGGGCGGTCCCGGCGTAACCGTCGAGCGGCAACGAACTCCAAAATGCAAAATTCAAAATGGGCCCAGTCGAGCGGTCATTTTGAATTTCGCATTTTGAGTTTCGAATCGGGTTTAGTGGTACAGGTCCACGGTCACCTTCATGACCGGGTAGACCCACTGCAGCTCGCGCACGCTGAAAATCTGCACCTCGTGGGCCGGGTTGTAGGGCGCCAGGATCACGTTGTCGCCGCGGCGCTGGTAGACCTTGCAGGTGACGTCGCCGTTCTCGAGCTTGGCCACCACCGGCTTGCCTTCGCGCGGCATCATGTTGGGGGCCACGATGATCGTGCTGCCGTCGGGGATCACCGGCTCCATGCTGTCACCCGCGATGCGCAGGGCGAAGGCATTCTCGTCGCCCACGTCGCGCGGACAGTCAACGTAGTCACTGCCGGCGCCGGTGGGGTAATCGTCGAAAGCAGCCAGCGGACGGCCGGCAGCCGTGATGCTGACCACCGGGATCATGCGTGTGCCGGCGCGCGCGCCGACACTGACCGCCTCGCGGGAACGCTCCGCCATCTTGCGGTTCAGCATCTCGCGGGTCAGGGTTTCGGTGTCTTCCAGGTTGGGCTCATCGGTGGCGATGAAGAAGTCGGGCGTCACGTTCAGCGCCTGGCTGAGCTTGCGCAGGATCTTGCTGCTGACCGGGTAACGGCCGTTCTCGACCGCGCTGAGGTAAGGGCGGGTACAGCCGATGTGCTTGGCCAGTTCGGCGCAGGTCATGCCGCGGAAGCTGCGGAGGCGCTTGATGCGCTCTCCTGCGGCAACGGTGGATTTCGGGTCGTTCATGATCGTCTCTCGGAAAGGCGCCGCAGCGCTCATTCGAACCTTGTGTAATGATTCTGACGCGGGTGTAGGCAAATTGCAAGAAAGTGTTTGAGGAAAATCGAACGGACAGACCAGTGGCATGACAATCGAAGACTGACACTCCAACATATAGTGGCTGGTTTGGAACTCTGTACCACAAGATACATCAACCCAGCGTAGATCTGAAGTCTCTAGTGTAATGTAAGCATGACACATGTAAGAGATCACGGGTTCCGCGGACGTAAATCCACCCGGCTACAGAGTTTGACTGTCAACGGTTGCGTCCGGATAGCGAATCGGGTAAAAACTAGGCCCAGCACCCCCCGCTAACTTGTTTGCTGTCGTGGAGGTTTTCCATGGCCCGGATCCTTACCGGCGTCCTGCTTGTTGCCCTTTCCCTTGTTGTGGTTGGCTGCGGCTCCAGCAAGCCCATGCGCTTCCAGTTTGACGTGCCCTCCGGCACCGCCCAGATCAAGATCGACGAAGGCTCGGTCCACTCGGGCGACACCAGCAAGGTCTACACGCTCAAGAGCAACGATGCCGAGAAGACCATCGAGCTCAAGTGGAACGGCAAGACCGTGTACGGCAAGATGGACGTCTTCGACCACACCGCCCTTACCCGCATCTCGGTGGTGCCCGTCCACCTGACCTCCGACATCGTCACTGCGGTTGACGACTTCAAGGCCGTCACCTACGTGGTGTACCAGCGTTACCGCGACGCCAACGTGCGCGGCACCGCCGGCGAAGACACCCAGCTGCGCGTTTACGACTACGGCGACACCGTCACCCGCGAGGCCCTGATTGAACAGGCCCGCCTGAACGGCCACGTCATCGCGGTCATCGACTTCGGCAACAGCGAATACATCAAGTAGTCCATGCGACGACTGCTGTACACGCTTGCGATTCTCGCCCTGCTTGGCACCGCCTGTGCCAGCAGCGGTGAGGTCGTGTACACGGGCCAGAACGAGGACGCCCGCGAAGGCGCCTGGATCAAGGACCCGAACGCCGTGGGCACCACGCGCGACTCCAGTGCCCGTGAAGACACCACGCGCACGGAGTCTAACCGCGTGGACATCCCGGTGCTTGAGTACGCCCAGACCGGTTGCACCACCTACGGCGCGGCCGCGCACCGGCGTTCCGGTTACGACGCCCGCTACACGCGGTACACGTACACGGCCATCACGCACCAGGACTACGCCATCCGGCGCGTGCTGTTCGAGGGGTTTGAGGACGGCAGCACCTGGGAAGCCCTGGAGGCGCGTCGCAACGCCACGCTGTACCCGGGCGTCTACGGCAACGAACGCCTGAACTACCGCACGGGGCGTGATCGCTACCGGGCCTATTCATCGCTCGAACAACCCTGGACCGATACCGGCAAGCTGGCCTCTGAGGGCATCAAGTCCCGCAGCTACCTTGAGGGCGTGCGCAGCGAGGCCTTCCTTGAGGGTGCCCGTACCCGCTACGGTTACGACGCGGCTTTCACCAGCCGGGTGATCGGCCTGCACCTGTGGAAGTATGCCGACCGCGAGCTGGTGACCGACGCCGTCGAGATCACCTACACCCTCGTCTACTACAACACCAACGACTACGACACCGGCCCCACCGAGATCGACGAACCGGTGCCCTACTACACCGAGTACATCCAGGGCTCGGCTACGCTGCCCAAGGAAGGCACCAGCGTCGAGTACCTCAAGCGCGACGACGACCGCAACATCCTGCGCTGGAAGTTCCCCAAGGGCATCAAGGCCGGCGAAACCAACAGCATGAAGTACAAGGTGACCGTCAGGCTGAGCCCGACGCCCGAGTACATGCCGCCGGAAGACAGACCCGGTGAGCCTCGCAAGCAGTAACCAAAGCCCGCCAACCGGCGGGCTTTTTGTTCGGTTCGCGTCGATGGTTGCCGCCGCGTTTACGGCCTCGCCGTCCCCGCTATACTCCCGGCCTGAAGGGGGATTCCTTGACGCGCCACACTCAGACCTTGCACCGCGACCTGAACCGCAAACGGCCGCGGCACCGCACCCTGCGCGAGATCGACCATGACCTCGCGAAGCTCGAGGGCATGCTGCAGGAGTTCGGCGCCAAGCCGCCCCGCGCCACGCGCTCCGGCAACCGCGGGCTCGACGGCGCTATCGACACCCAGATCAAGCGCCTGCTGAACCTGCGTGAGAAGCCCCACAACGAGTACTGGAATGCCGAGCTCGACTCCACGGCCGGCCTGGGCGCCCAGTACATCCTGATGATGCACTTCCTCGATCGCGTGGACGCCAACAAACAGCGGCGCATCGCGGACTTCACCCGCAACTGGCAGACGGCCGAAGGCTTCTGGACGATTCACACCGGCGGCCCGGGGCACCTCAGCTACACCATCACCTGCTACTTCGCGCTGAAGGTCGCGGGCGATTCGCCGGACGCGCCCCACATGGTAAAGGCGCGCGAGTGGATTCTTGCCCAGGGCGGCGCCATGCGCGTCGGCGTCGAAACCCGCTTCCTGCTGGCGTTGTTCGGCCAGTTTGACTGGGCCGGCGTGCCGCCGATTCCGCCCTGGCTGGTGCTGCTGCCCTACTTGCCGCAGTTGCCGGACGTGCTGGAGCGCAAGACCGTCAACATCTACGACCTAAGCTACTGGTGCCGCATCAGCCTGGTGCCCATGGCCGTGCTGTACGAGACGCGGCCGTTGAAGAAGCTGCACGTGGACATCGACGAACTGTTCGTCGAGCCAAAAGACCAGCGCGAGTGGGATTACGAAAGCTACACCGACCCGGGCATCATCAGCCTGGGCGGCTTGATCCAGCTGGGCGCGCGCTTCGTGAAGAAGTTCGAGGGCACCATCGGCGCGGTGGTGCGCAAGATTGCCCTGCGCAAGGCCAAGGACTGGATCCTGAGCCACCAGGACGACAGCGGTGACTGGGGCGGCATCTACCCGCCCATGATGTACAACCTGATGGCCCTGCCGCAGGTGGGCGTCGACAAGGACGACCCGCGCATGCTGAAGACCTGGCAGGCGCTGGACCGCTTCATGATCGACCACGGCGAGCGCGGCCTGCACGTGCAGGCCTGCGTCAGCCCGGTGTGGGACACGGCCTGGGCCATGGTGGCGCTGGCCGAGGCCGGTGTGGACGTGCGCGCGCCGGAAATGCAGCGGCATGTGGACTGGCTGTATTCGCGGCAGATCTTCCGCGAGGGCGACTGGGCGATCAAGAACCCGGACGCCATCCCCGGCGGCTGGTGCTTCCAGTTCTACAACGACTTCTACCCGGACATCGACGACACCTCGGTGGTGCTGATGGCCCTGCTGTGGGGCGGCTTCCGCAAGGGCAAGTGCATGCGGACCGAGCAAGTGCGCATCGGCCTGGAATGGCTGCTGGCCATGCAGAACCGCGACGGCGGCTGGAGCGCGTTCGAGAACAGCGTCGACAAGGACATCGTCAACCACATCCCGTTCAACGACCTCGACAACATGCTGGACCCCAGCACGGCCGACATCACCGGCCACGTGCTGGAGACGCTGGGGCACTTCGGCTTCACGCGCAGCTTCAAGCCCGTGGCGCGCGGCATTCACTTCCTGAAGAAGACGCAGGAAGCCAACGGCAGCTGGTGGGGGCGCTGGGGCGTGAACTACATCTACGGCACCCACGGCGCCCTGTGCGGCCTCGCGCAGGTGGGCGAGGACATGAAGCAACCCTTCGTGCGCAAGGCCGTCGAGTGGCTGTATTCAGTGCAGCAGCCGGACGGCGCCTGGGGCGAGGACTGCGAAAGCTACCGCCACAAGGAACTGGCGGGTAAGGGTGAAGCAACGCCCAGCCAGACCGCCTGGGCGCTGCTGGGGCTGATGGCGGCAGGCGAAGTGGATGACGCAAGGGTAGAGAAGGGCATCCAGTGGCTGATCAAGAACCAGCTACCCGGCGGCGGCTGGAAAGAAGACAAGTTCACCGGCACCGGCTTCCCCAACGCGTTCTATCTGAACTACCACTTCTACCGTGAGTACTTCCCACTGATGGCCCTGGCCCGCTACCGCAACCTGAAGTGCGGTTTGCAAACCGTGTAGCCCGGCGGGTTACCGCCGGGCATTGGGTCGGGTCGCGTCCGGATTCGCGGCGGGCGACATCAAAGCGTTGCAGCGCCGGCAGCCAGACGGTACATACACACGCCCAATGCCCACCGTTTACGCGGTGGGCTACACGAGCGATCCCATGACCGAACTACCCATTCCCCAGAAACCGTTTGAAGAAGGCATTGAGAAGCTGATCTCGCGGCTTCGGCGTGCTGAATTGCCGGAGCGGGTGTTCAATCTCTACCGCGCTGACGACCCGGCCCTCGATGCGCGTGGCGGCGCGGCCAAGCGGCGGGAAAACCTGCGGCGCTACCTGAAAGCCCTGACCGCGCCGAAGTATGCCTTCATCGGTATCGCCCCCGGCTACCGCGGCGCGCGCTTCACCGGCGTGCCCTTCAGTGACGAGCACCGGCTGTGCTACCCGGGCTCCTGCTACGACCGCACCTCAACGCGCGAAAACGCGTACCGCGAAGCCACGGCCGGTGTGGTGATGGAACTGCTGGGCGCGCGCACGGACGTGGTGTGCTGGAATATCGTGCCCTGGCACCCACACCAACCCGGCGAGCCGCTCTCCAACGCCGATCCCGACGCCGAGACCATCGGCTACGGCCTGGAAGCCCTGGAGTTCTTCTTTCACCGGCTGTACCCGGAGACGAAGGCAGTGGCCGTCGGCCAACTGCCCGCCAAGGCGCTGGAGGGCTTCAAGGTGCAGGGCCGGCCGCTGGAAGTGGTCGCCAATCTGCGCCACCCGGCCCACGGCGGCGCAGCCGAGTTCCGCGAACAGGCGGCGAAGCTGCTGGGGCTTGAGCTGGCAGCAGATTCAGACGACTGAACTGATGCTTCGTTCGACTTGTCGCGGCGCTTTCGCCGCGACCACCGGCAGGATTGCCGGTGCCACGTTACTGGCCGCGCTGGTTGCTTAGCATGTCGGGCTGGGTGTAGCTGTACAGGTCGTGCACGCCGCCCTCGCGCTGGGCGCTGGGGCTGCGCAGCTCGAACCTGAGCGTGCCGTTGGCCGCGCCCTCGTGGAGCTGGGCTACGCTGCGCACGCCGGCGTCCTGGAACGCGAGCCGCAAGCCCTGGCTCAGGTACGCCACCAGGTCGAACATGCTGCCGCGGTCCTGCACGAAGCCGCTGACGCCCTGGGCCACCTTCACGTCCTGCTGCTCCGTGAAATAGCGCTTGTTGCCGCCCGCCTTCATGGCGTCGAGGCTGGCCATGCCGCGGTACACCTTCAGGCGCACGCCCTCGCGGTACACGTATTCGCCGGGGCTTTCGTCGGTGCCGGCGAACAGGCTGCCGCACATCACCGCGCTGGCGCCGAGGCTCAGCGCTTTCATGATCTGGCCGATCACGCTGATGCCGCCGTCCGCGATCACCGGCACGCCGTGCTTGGCCGCTGCCTTGGCCGTGTAATACACGGCCGTACCCTGGCTGCGCCCGACGGCCATCACTTCCTGGGTGGTGCAGATGCTGCCCGGGCCCATGCCGATGCGCAGGGAATCGGCGCCGGCCTTGATCAGCGCCTCGGCCTGGCGCTCGGTGACCACGTTGCCGCCGATCACCTGGACCTCCGGGTGCTTCTTCTTGATGTAGCCGATCATCTCGTGCTGGAAGCTGCTGTCGCCCTGGGCGCTGTCGATCACCACGGCGCTGACGCCGGCTTCGGCCAGGGCGTCCATGCGGTCGCGGTCTTCGGGCTTGGTGCTGATGGCGGCGCCGACCATCAGGTTCTTCTTGGCGTCCTTGGTGGCGTCGGGGTAGTCGCGGTTTTTACGCAGGTCGCGGCGGCTGGTCAGGGCCACCAGGCGGCCCTGCTCGTCGATTACGGGCAGCTTGCCCTTCTTCGATTCGCGCAGGATCTCGTTGGCCTGATTAAGCGTGATGCCCTTCCTGGCCGTGATCAGGTCCGTGGTCATCACCTCGCGCAGCTTGCGGGAGTGGTCGGTTTCGAAGTCGATGTCGCGGTTGGTGACCATGCCGACCAGCCTGGTCTTGATGGTGCCGTCCTCGGTGATGGGGATGCCGCTGAAGCCGTGCTGGCGCTTGATGCGGTGCACGTCGGCGATGGTGTGTTCGGGGCTGAGCACCATGGGGTCGAGGATGAAGCCGTTCTCGAAGCGCCGCACTTTGCGCACCTGAGCCACCTGCTCATCGACCGTGCAGTTGTAGTGGATGATGCCGATGCCGCCGCACAGGGCCAGCGCGATCGCCATGCGGTGCTCGGTCACCGTGTCCATCGGCGAGCTGACCAGAGGCCGGCGCAGGGTGATTTCGCGCGTCAGCCTGGTGGACAGGTCCACGTCGGCGGGCGCGAAGTTGATGTGGCCCGGCATCAGGATGATGTCGTTGTAGGTCAGCGCGTAGGGTGAGCGCTCGAAGAGCTCAGCGGCGGATAGTCCGTTCGGGTTGGTCATAGCGGTCTCGTTAAACACACACAGCCCCGCCGGGATTCCGGCAGGGCTGTGAAGGCTTGTTTCCCATCACTTCCATGGGACAGATATAAACCGGAGTTCGCCCACGTCAAGGTGCAGAGACAAGTACAGAGTCCGGAGTACAGCGTACAGACCTGCGTTCGCACCGTTACCGTCGTGGTGGGCGATCCTCACGATCGTCGTCTTCGCCACCAAGGCTGACAATCAGTGCGCTGATCAGTCGGACAACTTCTTCTGCTCCAGCATGGAGTGCTGCCCGTTCTTCTGGTGAAAAGTAGCCGTCGTCTTCCCCGGCGTAGAACATCGACTGAACCTCAAAGGCCGAGCTGCGGCTGTAACCAAGGAACTTGGCGAACTCTCGATCACGGAAGCGGCCAAATCCCTCCGCAATGTTGTTCATCACGGAAAGGGCGGCGTCCATGATCTGGCGCTGGAAGCCCCAGTCCTTGGCGGCCTCGAATCGCGGCCGGAACACGGCGATCCGTCGGCGCAGAGCGCGGGCTTTCTGCCAGGCAATGATTTCTTCAAAGCGACGAAATGACGCCATGTACTCCCTCCCTGAGCCTACTGACCCAAAGACCGTCAACTGGACCACAGTCTCGTCGTGCAGCCCTTCTGTACGCTGTACCATGTACTTTGTACTCGGCCCTATCGCCTCGCCCTCACGTAGTACTTCACCAGGCCCGCCTCCGCGCGATCGTCGGGGTCTTTGCCGCTGCCCCAGCCGGTGTAGTCGATCAGGATGTAGATGTTGCCGCTCAACTCGCGACTGACCAGGTTCAGCTTGTGCATGTCGATGCGCGCGTCGAGGTTCGGCAGTTCGCGCAGCTTGTCCATCTCTTTCGGGTAGAAGCCTTCGTAGTGCTGGAACTGCTCCTCGGTCAGCACGTAGACGTCCACGCCCAGTGTCTTGCTGGGCTCCAGCGACTCCGATTCCAGCGTCACGCGCAGCTCCGAGCCTTCAAACAGCTCGATCGGCCCCAGGTAGTCGCGAAACCCGGCGTGGATCAGCGTTACGTCGTTGTGGATCGTTTCGAAGCCGTCCTCAATGTCCGTCTCCGGGTAGGGCCCCTTGCGCGGCCGAAACTCCTTGCCGACGCGCCCGGCCGCGAGCCAGGTGTCGCCGTTGGAGCGCGCGATCACCGTGAAGCCCGGTCGCAGGGACTCATCCAGCGCCTGCGTTCCGGCGCTGCGCACGGCTGCCGGGAAGATCTGGCCCAGGATGTTGTCGATGTGCTCGCACTCGAAGCGCGGCCGATCGACGCCCTGGCACTCGAACCAGGCGTAGGCGGCCCAGTCATCCAGCTTGAAGTCCACGGCGTAGGTGACGAAGGCGCTGCCCGTGAAGCGCACGCGCCCGCCGCGTTCGTGCCATAGCTCGCCGCTGCCCGTCAGGTCCACGGTGTAGATGCGCCGCATGGCGAGGTTTTCGCTTTCCTTGTGGGGCTGCTCGACCTTGGCGGCGTTAATGCGGAAACGGCCGATCACCTGGCCGTCCTCGTTGCGCAGGGCCAGCGATTTCCCGTCCGGCGTCTCCTTGTAGTAGTCCACCACGTGGTTGAGCAGCGCCGTGCGGTACTCCTCGTTGTTGGGATCATTGACCAGGCCCTCGAACCAGTTCTGGTAACGGAGGGCGGCCGCTCCGGTGATCAGGCCCCACTGGTCGGTGACCTGCAGGTACGCGCCACCGGAGCCCAGGGCCAACAGCATCAGGCCCGCGAAGGCAAGGCTGGCTTTACCCTTGCGCGTTCGCAGGGAATTGCCGGAAGTGGCTTCGGTTTTGCGCGAACGGGCCATGGGTGCATTGTAAGAGGTCAGAGGTCGGAGGTCAGGGAAAGACTGAGAGGCTAGAGGTCGGAGGTCAGAGATCAGGGAAAAAACGCTAAAGGCACCCCGCAGGGTGCCCGATTGCGTTTTCTGACCTCTGACCTCTGACCTCTGACCTCTGACCTCTGACCTCTGACCTCTGACCTCTGACCTCTACGCCTTGGCTTCTGCCTCGGCCGGTACGCAATGCACGCGCAGGCCGCAGAACAGCTGCGGCAGCCAGGTGCGCTTGAAGCGCGGGTGGCTGTATTCGCAATGCAGGTAGCGCTTGCCTTCGCCATCCACGCGGATGTCGAAGCGGTCAAAGTACTGTTCGTACAGGTGCGCGAAGCGCTCCTTGATGAATTCGTCAGTCAGTTCCGGCACGGGTGTTTCCTCCGGAGGCGGAGTGTAGAAACTGCGGCCGTTTGCTGCTAGCCGCTGGTTTGCAGCGCCCCCAAGGGGGCGCATTTCATTCGGAACCAAAATCCCGCGGCTGAAGCCGCGGGCTAACGATCCAAGGCCCGCAAGCGGGCCAACAGCCAATGGCCAGAAGCTAGCAGCTAACAGCCAGCAGCTAGCAGCTAACAGCCAGCAGCTAGCAGCTAACAGCTAACAGCTAGCAGCCGCCCTTACACTGCCTCGCCGCCGATCATGCGCATCAGCTCATAGCGCAGGTGCTGTTCTTCCTTGAACACGCCGGTCAGGGTGCGCGTTACCGTGGTGCTGCCCACCTTCTGGATGCCGCGCATCACCATGCACATGTGCGCGCATTCGATCACCACCGCCACGCCCTTGGGCTTGATCACCTGCTCAACGGCCTGGGCGATCTGCACTGTCAGCTGCTCCTGGATCTGCAGCCGGCGCGCGTAGATTTCCGCGATACGCGGCAGCTTGCTGATGCCGATCACCTTGCCGTCCGGAATGTAGGCGATGTGCGCGCGGCCGTAGAACGGCAACATGTGGTGCTCGCACATGCTGAAGATGTCGATGTCCTTGACCAGCACGATGTCGCTGTTGTCGCTGTCGAACAGGGCGTCGTTGACGACGTCCTCGAGCTTTTCGCTGTAGCCCTTGGTCAGCCACTTCAGCGCCTGGTCAACGCGGAAAGGGGTTTTTGCCAGGCCGTCGCGCTCTGGGTTTTCACCCACGGCGCGCAGGATGCCTTTGACCAGGCAGGCCATGTTGTCGCCGGGTTTGATGCCGCCGACGTCAACCACGCCCTCGAGGGCGGTGTCGGCTGCCGGTTCATCCAGCAATGGGTCATCAGAGAATGAAGTCATCGCAAGCCTTCCTACGTTTTCCCGGCGTGCCGGGAGTGTCACGAAAGTGCCCGCGAGCGTCTGGGAAGTGTGGGGCTTCGACTCAGCTGCTCTCGAACGGACAGATTTTGCCGTCGGCCAAACATCTTTCTAGACGAAAACAGTCCGGAATTTTGTTATCCACCGTCCTCGCGGCAACTTGTGAACGAAACGACATGCCTGAACCCCGTGACTTTCCCGTCCTGAAAATCGAAGGCGAGCAGGACAGCCTGCTCGACCCGTATCGCCACGCCTGCTACGCACTGCGCCGCGACGTCGTTGACCCCGGCGATGAAAGCGCGCTCAAGGCCCCCGCCCTGCGCGGCTTGAACCAGGCCTTTGCCGACGCCTGGGACGCCGCAATCGGCAGCCTGGGCCTGCGCTGGGCCGGCATCGGCACCCGCAGCGTCACGGACGCGTTTCTGGCCGGCCTGGACAACGCCGGCTTCCTGCCCGCGAAACTCGAGTACGCCGGCGGCGGGAATCCCCCAGAAGAGCCGCCCCCGCGGCGGATTGCCGCGCCCCTGTTCGCGCTGGCCGAGTGGGAGCACTTCAGGCTGCACGGCAACCGCGAACGCCTGGAGCACGCGTTTGCCCTGTTGCACACCGACTTCCTGTACCGAGAAGACCACCTGCGCAAACGCAACGGCCTGCTGGCCGGCGCGCCCGAGCCCTATCGCCTGCACGCCACCGCGCGCTTCATGCTGGGCGGGCGCGTGGTGCCCAGCCTGGCCGGCGGCGCTAGCTGGGTGGATGCCAGCAGCATCTACGCGCTGAACGCGCGGCTGCTGGGCGAGATCGCCCGCGCCTTGGGGCGCAAAGAAGTAGCCGGCGAATTCGAGTGGGCGCTGCGCGACCTGGCGTCGCGGGTCAACGCCCTGATGTGGGACGACGGCGACAACTGGTACCACGACCTCGACGAGCACGGCGCGCGCCTGCCCATGAAAACCCTGGCCGGACTGTGGGCCGTGCTGAGTGGCGTGGCGCCGCGCAACCGGGCCGAGTTGATGCTCAAGCGGCTCAGCGACCCCACGCAGTTCGAGCGCGCGCACCCCTTCGCCACTGTCAGCGCCGCGGAAGGCGATTACCGCAAGCGCGATGGCGCGCCGGTGGGGGTGTCACGGCCGGATTTCAACCTGCTGTCCTTCGAGGCGCTGTTCGCGCTGCACCGTTACAGCGACGCGCAGCGGGCCTGTGAGGCGCACCTGCGGCGGGTGGCGAAAGTTCTGAAAGACTCGGGCGAGATGTTCCTGGCCTACGACCCGGACCGCGACATTCCCGCGCCGCTGCATGACGGCTCGTCGGGCGCCAACGCGCCGCTGGCCCACGCGGTCTGCATCCACAACAGCATTGGCGTGCTGCTGGGTCTGCGTCCGCACGCCAACCGCCACGAGCTCGAACTGGTGCCGTTCATCGAGCAGCGCCACAGTATCGAGGGCCTGCGCTTCGCCTTCGGCACCATCAACATGGAAGTGGGCCCGGCCGACAAGACCGGCGCGCGCCGCACCATCGAGCTGATGTGCGACGTGCCTTTCAAGCTGCGCGTGCGTCAAGGCGACAAGAGCCAGCTGCACGACCTTCACCCGGGCATGCACACGCTGCAGGCGTGAGGTCAGGTGGCAGTCGACAGGAGGCAGGAGGCAGTTGGCAGGCGGCAGGGAAAGAGCAGATGGAGCTGCTCACTTCCCAAGCCCCAAGCCCTAATCCCTTCCTACTCGATCCGCTTGATGATGTGGTAGCCGTACCAGCTTTTCGCGCTGTCGTACAGGATCACGCCGACTTCGTTCACTGCCAGCCGCCAGGCGGCGTCGCCGAAACTCGGGATCATGCCCTCGCGCGCGAACCGGAACTGGTTGGCCTGCTGCTTGTCGGCCACCATCAGGTACGTGCCCGGGTACTGGTCGTAGGTGAACTCCTTCACCAGTGCGTCGAAGCTTTCGCCGGCCTTGGCGCGTGCCCATACCTTGGCCGCCAGCGCCTCCGCCTCCGCGGGCGAGAGCCTCTGCCTGCGCCCTTCCGGGTCTGACATGTATCGCGCGATCAGCAGGTGCTGCACCTTCACGCGCGCCGCGCCGTGTTCCGGTCGTTGCATCAGCTCCGCGGCGTCTTCGCGCAGTGTTTTGACAGCGTCGTCGGCGGGCGGAAAGTTGGCGGGGTTGTCTTTACGGATCTCTTCGTCCGTCAGGCGCCGCATCACGTAGTAGCCGCTGTTGGCATCTTTCTCGTGTTTCTCGACGGCGCCGATTTCGCCCGGCTGCAGGCGCCACGCCGCGCGCCACACCGCGGGCTCTTCCATTTCGCGCTTGAAAGTGGCGGGCCCCAGGTTGGGCGGCAACTCGCCGCGCAGCAAAGTGAATGTACCGGGGCGCTGGCCCTGCACCAGGTGGCCGTAACTGTGGGTCAGCACCAGTTTGTCGAAGTCTTCGCCGGCCTTGGTCCTGACGTACAGCTCGGCCGCGAGCCGTTCAGCTTCGGCCAGCGGGAGATCCGGCTTGTCCACGCTGATGCCGATCACGCCCGTTGCCACCATCAGGTACTGGATGGTGACGCGCTCCAGCTCGAGCTCAGTCCGGGCCTGCAGCAGTACGGCATCGTCGCGGAACGACTTCACCTCCGCGCTGACGGAATCAGGGCGCGGCGTCGCGTTGGGCGGCGGCGGATGATTGAACCCGCTGCCGCAACCGGCAACCAGCAGGCCCAGCAGAAGCGTCAGCCAGCGTTTCATTTCAGGCGCTTGATGATGTGCCAGCCGTAAGGACTGGTGCGGGGGTCGAAGGGCGCGACGCCGACCTCGCCGACGTCCAGCCGCCAGCCCACGTCGCCGAACGCCGCCACCATGCCCTTGCGCGGGTACACGTTGCGGCCGCGATCGCCGGCGCCCTTCATGGTCATGCCGTAAATGCCCGGGTGCGCGTCGTCGGTGTGTTCCTTCACGAGCTTGTCGAAGTCGGCTCCGTTGCGGATCTGCTCATAGAGCTCGGCCGTGAGTTGCTCGGCCTCTTCCTTGCTGCGCGTCACGCCGCCGATGCCGGCGTCCTTGTGGGCCACCAGCAGGTGCTGGACCTGGATTTCGTCGGCCTTGCGCTCCGGGCGCGCGGCGACGGCTTTGATGTCTTTGCGAAGTGTTTCCACGGTGTCTCCTTGTCGTGTTCCTAGGACAACGCGTTTCGTCGTTAAACGCAAGGGGGATCAGTCAGCGTCGCTAGTGTCGGGCACTTCGCCCCTGGTGATTTCCTTGAGCAGTACCGTCGCGTAGCAACCCTTGGGCAGGGTGAAGGCCAGCTTCAAGGCGCGTTCGGTGCTGTCGTATTCGCTGGCAACTTCACTGGCTGCAAACCGGAACGGCCGGCGGTCGCCTTTCTGGCTGAGGCCGCGGCCGATGTCCCACATCTCGGCGGTCAGGCCCGCCTCCTGCTGGATGCGCTGTTCCAGCTCGCCCTCGCGCCCTTGCGCCAGGCGGAACTTGTGGCCGTAGATCGGCCCGGTGGGGGAGATCTCGAGTGCTTCGGCGCGGGGCTGCTCGGCGGCGGCGTCTTCCACCAGGAAGTCGGCGCCGTTGGGCAGGCGGCAGATGTCGCCGTCCCACACGCGGTCATATTCGTCAAAGCGCGCTTCCAGCACACGGTTGAACAGCAGCGACTGCACGCTGGAAACCTGCAGCAGCTTCAGCTTCTGGGGCAGCTTCTTGAGCGCCTTCCAGGTGGGGCCGTCGCGCAGCACTGCGTTCAAGGCCGCGCGTTCCTGGTTGGCGCGGCGCGGCCATAACTCAAGAGCCGCTTCAAGCTTGCCTTCTTCGAAGGCGGCGCGGGCTTCACGTACTGCTGCATCGGGCTCGTGCTCGGCGCCTCCCAGCAGCACTTTGAAATAGGCCTCCAGGTCGCCGCGCAGAATGGCTAACCCGGCGTCCGGGTTTTCGCCGCGGCGGCCGAAGCGCTGGGTGTCGTACCAGTTCGGCACGCCGCGCCGGGCCAGCAGTTGCAGGGTGGCCTGGGCGTGGGGGACGTTCGCGGCCTCGACTTCGCGCAACACGACCTCGAAGCGGTTGGCGGCCAGGTGCCCGCGCTTGAGCTTGTTGCCGTGGCGGGTGACCTCCAGGACCTTGAGCTTGGGGATGTTCAACGCCAGGAAGCTCTCCGGGTTGGTGTGCTCGAAGCTCAGCCATTGGCGCGTGACGCCCCGTGCGTCTTTCAGGCCCGCGTAGCCGACGTCGCGCTCGTTGAACTTGAGCTCGCGGCAGATGCGGCGGATCGCTTCAAACGTGCTGATGCCGGCTTTCTCGATGTGCACCAGCGTGTGGTCCCCGCTGCCGCTGAACTGATAGAGCGGTACCTCGAACACGCGGAAGTCTTCGTTGACGGCCTTGATCGTGCCGGGGCAGGCGGGGATGTGCGCGGATGCGTATTTCATGGGTACCGTTCAAAGACAATGACCAATGGCCAATAACCAATGTATTGGTCTTGCTGTCCATTGGGAATTGGTCATTGGACATTGTCCTTCATGCTCAAGTTGCTGCCTCCGTCTGCCGACAAACGAAAGCCGATAGTGTCGGCGGAACGGAGACTGCATGGACCGCGGAGTGAAGATCGCCATCTTTGTCGCCAGCATCATCAGCCTGGGCCTCGGCCTGATCTGGGACCAGGTGCTCAGCCACGCCCGCGTGATGGTGGAGAAGCCCGCCGACGACGTGCTGGCTTCGGAGTTGCTGGACGCCCGCATGGGCTCGCCGGACATCGCGCGCCTTGAAGTCCCCGAAGATCTCGACCCGCAGTTCCAGACCCAGCCGGTGGACGAACCCGCACGCGAAAGCACCGCGCCGGAAGTCGCGCCGCCCGTTCAGCAGGAGTGGACCGAGTACACCGTGCAGCCGGGCGATTCCTGGTGGAAGCTGGCCTACGTGCGCTTCAAGGAGCGCGGCCTGTCATCGGACGACATCATGCGCGCCAATCAGGGCAAAAAGCTGGTGCCTGGCGAGAAGCTGATGATTCCACCCGGCAAAGAGGCAGTAAAGGCCGGCCCGCCGCCCAAGGCCGCCGACAGCAGCCAGCCCGCGCCGGTCAGCAGCACGGGCGAGATCGAGTACACGGTGCAGGAGGGCGACTCGTTGTGGAAGATCGCCTACGTGCGCTTCAAGGATCGCGGCATCACCACGAAGGACCTGGAAGACGCCAACCCCGGCGTGAAGCTGAGGGCGGGCGCTAAGATCAAGATACCCGCCGGCAAGTGATCAGCGCTTGAAGTAGCTGAGCGCGCCGGGCAGCACCTCGGCCTCGATCGGCAGGAATCCCGCGAAGTCCCCGTCCACCTGGATGGGGACTTCTTCGTCGGCTTCCACCTTTACCTTGTTCGTGCGGAAAAAGCGGGTGCTGCCGGCGCTGCCCATGCGCTTCAGCATCGCGAAGCTGACCAGCTTGATCAGCGAAAGCGGCGTAATGCGCTGGTGCACGGTCAGCACGTCGAAACGGCCGTCGTCCGGCTTGGCCTTGGCCGTCAGCCACATCGGGCCGCCGTATTCAGGCGTGATTGCGACCAGCGCGTAGCTGACGTCGGCTTCGCAGTGTTCCGTGCCGGTCACCTTCAGCGTGTTGAAGTCCGAGTGCTTGATCGCCTTCCACATGATCGGCACGTACTGCGCCATGTGGATCGCGCCTTTGCGCTCGGCCAATGCGCGCGTGCACTGGCCGTCAAAGCCCGCGCCCACGAAACAACTGAACAGCCGCCCGTTGGAAAGCCGCCCCAGGTCGCGCGTGCCGATGCGCCACTCGCGCACGGCCGTCAGGTAATCCATCACCTTGCGCGAGGCGCGCAGCTCTTTGCCCAGCACGTTGCCGGTGCCCTGCGGGATCAGCATCAGCGGAAGGCCGTGGGGGCCCAGCCCGTTGATGATCTCGTTGATGGTGCCGTCGCCGCCCACCGCAGCCACTGCGTCGAAGCCCTGGCCTGCGGCCTGTGCTGCCAGTTCGCGGCCGTGGCCGGCGCGCTCCGTGAGCTTGACTTCAATCGTAATGCCGGCCGCCGCTGCCAGCTTGTCAAAGTGCGGCAGCAGCCGACGCGCGTTGCCGCGGCCTGAAATCGGGTTGGCGATCACGAGCAGCCTGCGCTGTGGCATCACTGGCGGTTCTTGGGGTCGTGCAGCACTTCGTGGTAGGCGTTGGCGATGCGGATGGTGATTGAGCCGGGCGTACGCTTGATCTTGTGGCACCCGATGTGTCCGACGGGCATCACGTCGCGGGTGGTGCCGGTGATGAAGACTTCATCGGCGTTCAGCAGGTCGTCGCCGGTGAAGATCGTTTCCTCGCAGCGGATGCCGAGCTGACTGCACACCTCAATGATGAAGCCGCGCGTCACGCCCTCCAGCAGGCCTTCTTTGAGCGCGGGGGTTTTCACCACGCCGTCCTTTACCATGAAGATGTTGCTGGTGGTGGCCTCGGTGACGTGGCCTTCCACGTTCAGCATCACGGCCTCGGCGCCCTGGTGCTCACGGGCTTCTTTCAGGGCGAGCACGTTGTTGAGGTAGTTGCCGGACTTGATGGCCGGGTCGGTGGCCTGCTTGGGGTTGCGGCGCACGTGGGCCAGCACGACCTTGCAGCCGTGGGCGTAGTCCTCGTCGGGCCACACGTTAAGGGGCTTGGCGATGCCGATCACGTTCTGTTTATCGCACTTGCTGTAGTCGAGGCTGAGGGGCCCCACGCCGCGCGTAACGATGATGCGCAGGTAGCTTTCGCCGCCGCCGCGGCGCTTGTGCATGGCGCGCCAGTGCTTGATGAACCAGTCGTCATCGCGCTGCAGCGGCATGTCCAGGGCCTCGGCGCTCTTGTGCAGGCGCTTGAGGTGGCGGTCGGCCGCGAACAGCTTGCCGTTCACGGTGCGCACGACTTCATAGATGCTGTCCCCGAACAGGAAGCCGTGGTCGAGCACGCTGACCTTGGCGTCTCCCTCGTCCACAAACTTGCCGTTGATGCTGAAAACGTAGTCTTTCATGCCAGCCCCTGCAGGAATTTCATGTACCAGTGGTACAAACCCGCGATCCAGTGTGAGCCCAGCGCCGCCACCAGCGCCCCCAGCGTCAGGTACGGCCCGAAGGGCGTACCGTGGCCCTTCTTGAGCAGCAACTGCGCCGAGCCGATGACTGCACCCACGAAGATCGCCACAAAGAACGCCGCCAGCAGCTTCGGCCAGCCCAGCATCACGCCCAGCAGCACCATCAGCTTCACGTCGGCGAGGCCCATTGACTCGCCTCCGATCTGCTGCGCGCGCTTGGCGAAGATCACGTTCGCGGCCTTGCCGATCAACCACAATGCCAGTGCCGCCGCAAGGCCTGTCAGGACCGCGCTGATCATGCTGTTCAGCCAGACCGGCGAGAACCCAAACCAAAGGTGGGTGTAAGCCTGCTGAGGCGGCGGCACAGCGTGGATGTCTGACAGGTCGAACGATGGCGCGCTGCGCGTCAGGCCGAACTGCAGCGCGTCGGCATGGGCGGCGAACGGCACAAAAACCAGCAGCGGCCCGAACGTCAGCTTGTCGGGGATGTACGTGAGGTCCAGGTCGATCAGCGCCCAGGGCAGCAGCACGCCGATGATGCACAGGATGTGCAGCAGCGTCAGCCAGGCCGACCACTCGCCGGCCAGGTTGCCCTCGGAGTACAGCACGCGCCAGGCTGCGAAAACGAACAGCACGGCGGTCAGCAGCTCGACCGCCGGGTAGCGGATGCCGTACTTCGCGCCGCAGTGGCGGCACCTGCCGCGCAGCAGCAGCCAGCCGACGATCGGCAGGTTGTCGTTCCACTTGAGCTGGGTCTTGCAGCTGGGGCAGAAGCTGCGCTTGGGCTTGTTGATGGACAGGCAGTTGCGCGGCAGGCGGTAGACCACCACGTTCAGGAAACTGCCCACGAACGAGCCGACCATGAAGAACCACACCAGCCAGAACCAGGGTGGCATCTTGCCTATGATTTCGAAGAGCTCGTTCATCCAGCGCGAAACTGTGCCAGCTTGTCGGCAATTTCGCCAGCCAGCTCCCGCGGGCTCTTGTCGCGCACTGTAACCACCAGGTGCGCGGCGCGACGGTAAAGGGGAAGCCGGCGCTCAAGCACTTCGCGCACTTCCTCTGCCACCGGCTTGCCGGTCAGCGAGGGGCGGTCCTCGTCGCTGCCGAGCCGCTTGATCAGCAGCTCTTCGGGGGCGTCCAGGAAAATCACCAGCCCGCTGGCGCGCATGGCCTTGATGTTCTCTTCCGACTCCACCGCGCCGCCGCCCGCCGCGATCACGGTATCGGGCTTGCCTGCAGCGGCCTTGGCAACGGCCTCGGCTTCCAGTTTGCGGAAGGCGGGTTCACCCTGCTCCGCGAACAGCTTGCGAATCGATGTTGCGGCCTGCAACTCGATCTGCGCGTCGGTGTCCACTGCCCTGCGGCGCAGCTTGATGGCCAGTTCGCGTGCCAGGGACGACTTGCCCGCGCCCCGGTAGCCGACCAGCCAGACGTGCTCGGTGCGGCGGGGCGGCTCTTCCACTTCAAAGGCCATCGAGTAGCCGAAGATCTTCGCCTGCAGCGCGGCCTGCCGGCGCAGCATGCCCAGTCCGTTCACGCCGCGCAGGCCGTCTTTGGCCGCCGCCTGCAGCAGCGGGGTTTCTTCGGGTTCATAGACCAGGTCGAACACCAGTGCGTCGTGGGCCAGCACCGGCTTCAGCTGCTGCCAGGGCAGCGGGATCTCGCCCTCGTGCTCGCCTTCCATGCCGCATGGAGTGGTGTTCACCAGCAGGTCGACCCGCGCCGTCACCTCTTCGGGCGCTCTCACCGCGACGCCGCCCAGCGCCTCGCACAGCTTCTCGGCCTGCTCGGGCCTGCGCGACCAGACGTGCACCGCCACTCCTTCTTTGCGCAGCCCGTACACCACGGAGCGCGCGCCGCCGCCCGCGCCCAGCACCAGCGCCGTGCGCCCGAACAGCGGGTGCGTGAAGCATGTCTTCAGCTCGTCGGCGAACCCCTGCACGTCCGTGTTCCGGCCGCGGTAGCCGGACGTCTGCAGCTTGACCATGGTGTTCACGGCGCCGGTTGCTTCCGCGGCTTCGTCCAGCTTGGCGCAGCGCGGCACGATGGCTTCTTTGAACGGCACCGTCACGCTGGCGCCGACCAGGTCGACGGCGCGGGCGAACTCCACGAAATCCTGCACGTCAGTGGCCGCCAGCGGCAGGTAGACGCGTTTCTGGCGCGCGGTCTTGAGCGCGAAGTTGTGCATGGCCGGGCTGAGGCTGTGGCCCACGTGCTCGCCGGTGATGCCGAACAGCTCGTACTCGTCGTCGATCTCGGGCGCGCGGTAGAGGTTCACCAGGCGCTGGAAATCGATCATGCCGGGAGCGATGGCGCCCACGCCCAGCGAGGCGTAGGTCAGCCGGCTGCCCCAGTACAGCGCCAGGATGCGCGACGGCACGCCGTACTCGCCCATCAGGAAGGCCGCGGCGTCGAGGCGTTCCTTCAGGAAGTCGCGCACGGCCAGGTTGTCTTTCAGGCAGCCCGCGGTGCCGACGATCTTGTAGATCGCGCCGCCCTCAAGCGCGAGCCGGTCGGCGACGGCCTCGAAATCGGGCATGCCCTTGAAGTCGTGGTAGCTGCGGATGGTCTTGGCGGCGGGGACGTCGGCCTTCACGCCGTGTTCGACGTCCACGAAGTCGCACAGCTGGCCCAGCAGCTTCAGCACCTGCAGGCGCTGCTTCTCGTCCCCGTTGAATTCGCCGCCGTCCTGCCTGCGGCGGCAGGTGCCGATCACCAGCGGCGAGGGGCAGGTGTCGTTGATGTCGTCCGTCAGCCACGCGATGTGGTCGATCAGCGCCGTCTGGTCATCCAGCACCGTGTGCCAGCCGGCGCCGATGTCGAGGCGCAACTCGACGGCCGTGCGAACCGGGTACTCGGGAATGGTCTGCGGGCGCAGGCTGTCGTGCGAAAAGGGCGCGACGCCGACGACGAGGGGATGATACTTCGGCACGTTGCGACTCCAGGCGCCCCCACGGCGAAAAAGCACTCGCCGCAAAGCGGCGAGCGGGAATTCTAGCGGCGTAAAGCGAGATTGCTAGCGCAGGCGAGCGGCGGAGGAATCGCCCATCAGTGTGCGGCGCAGGTGTTCGACCTCGTCGTTGAGCGCCGCGGACTTCTTGATCTTTTCCTCGATCGCCTGCACGGCAAACACCACGGTGGTGTGGTTCTTGCCGCCGAAGAAACGCCCGATCTCCTTGAGGCTGTAGCTGGTCAGGCGCCGTGCCAGGAACATGCAGACCTGCCGCGCCAGCGCCACGGGGCGCTTGCGCAGGCGGCTGTGCAGCTGCGCGCTGGTGACGCCGTAGTGCGCGATCACCACGTTCTCGATGTCGGTCAGGTCCACCATGCGGCTGCGGCTGCTGAGGAAATCCTGCAGCGCCTGCTCAGCCAGTTGCAGGGTGACCTTCTCGCCGGTCAGGCCGGCCAGCGCGACCAGCCGCGTGACGTAGCCCTCCAGCTCTCGCACGTTGCACTCGAGCTTCTCAGCCAGGAACTCGATCACCGGCTGCGGGAAAAGCTGGCGGTGGCCCTCCAGCTTGCTCTTGATGATCGCGAGCCGCGTGTTGCGCGGCGGCAGCTCGATTTCCGCGATCATGCCCTGCATGAAGCGGGTGGTCAGCTGCTCCATGAACTCTTCCAGGTCGCGCGGGTGCTGGTCGCTCGCGAGCACCACCTGCTTGCCCGCCTGCTCAAGGGCGTTCAGGGTGTGCAGCAGTTCCTGCTGGCTGGCGTCCTTGCCCGACAGGAAGTGCAGATCGTCGATGATCAGCATGTCGAGGTTGCGGAAGCGCTGGCGGAAGGGCTCCACGTCGCGACGCTGCAGCGACTGTACGTACTGGTTCACGAAGTACTCGGCCGGGATGTACAGCGTTTCCTTGCTGGGGAAGCGCTCAAGCACCTCGCGCGCGATGCCCTGCAGCATGTGGGACTTGCCCACGCCGGTGCGCCCGAAGATGAACAGCGGGTTGAAGCTTTCGCCCGGCTTGCGCGCGACTTCCCAGGCGCAGTTGAAGGCGAGCTGGTTGTTGGGGCCGACGATCACGCGATCGAGCGTGTAGCGCTCGTTCAGGTTGAAGATCTGCTTCGGCGCGGGCTCGGCCTTGGCGCGCTCGCGCGAAGTGGGGCTGGGCTCGCCGGCGGCGCGGCGCGCGGTCTCTTCCTGCTTGCGCAACTGGCGGAACAGGTGGCCGTTGACGCTGTACTTGATGTCGCCGGGACGGAAGCCGACCACGCGGTTTACGCTGTCGAGGATCTCGCCGGTGAACTGGCTCTTGAGCCAGTCGCTGACCACGAGGTTGGGTACGCCGACCTCGATCAGCTCGGGCTCGAGGCGCACGATCAGGGTGTTACGCAGCCAGAGGTTGAAAACTTCCTCGCCAACGTGCTCCTGCAGGTCCGTGAGGACCTTGTTCCAGTTTTCTTTGGCGAGTAGTTCGGTCACGCAACCTCTCCACCTGATTTTGGGATGAGTCCCCGCATCAAGCGCGATTTGACACGTTGATGAACAGTAGCCCCCGACCTTTTTTGCAGTTTCCTTCCGGTGGATCGGCGAAAGTAGCAACCCGGAAACGCCCCGTCAAATCCCCATTGGCAATCGCCGCAAACCTGCGGAAAATGCGGCTTTGCGGGCGACTGTCGGCATCGCACACCAGTTGTCGTGCGCTGCATGCCGCGCGTGTATTTTTCTTGACACTCGCGACTTTCCACGAGTCTGCGGACACTTTCCCACATTCTTCCACGTTGCCGTTGCCACTGGCGGCCCACGGCGTTTTTCGCAAAGTGCGCGCATGCAGACGCACTCGCTGTACCGCGCAGCATACGAAGCCGCCGAGGCCTACCGGCAGGATGTCGTCAAGCGCATGGGACAGGGGCACAGCAGCGCGGCAATCGCCGAGTGGAACCAGCAGCGCTTCTGGCTGTGGGTGGTGGACCGCGCGATCGAGCACGTCGAAGGCAAGGTCTTCTGGCTCGAGTGCGGCCGTCGCAACTTCTCGCGCGTAAGCCAGCGGCCGGAGCTGGACACTGCGATCCGCAAGCTGCGCAAGCTGCAGAACCGCCTGCAGGTGGACGGCCTGCCGACCTTCAAACAGAAGGAAGAGATCCTGGCCGAGCTGGCAAGGTGCGCCAATCTTTTACTTGAGTAGCACTCATACCAACTGCGCCACGCGAAGACGCAAAGTTCGCGAAGAAGGACCCAACTTCAAGCCACTCTTCGCACGCTTCGCGTAAACTTCGCGCCTTCGCGTGATGCAGTTCAGGAGACGCTCGATCCGGATTGGTTGCTTCGTGTTTGAACCGGAGGGTGGCCGCTGACTGTCTGCCGCGCAGGTTAGGCGTGAAAGCAGAGGGTCGGCGCGCAGCGGCGCATATCCATTCCAGATATGCGCCGGCCGATGAAGCTGCTTAAGCTTTCTTCCACTCCACTGCGCCTTCGGGCAGCAGGTAGAAGATCAGCATCTTGCCGCCCTTCACGCTGGGGATGTGCTGGCTGCCGGGTTCAAACACCGCCCAGCCTTCCTTGAAGCCACAGAATGCGGGCTCGCCCTCCCAGGCCAGCATGCAGTTGACTTCGCCCTTCAGGTGTTTGTGCCAGGGGCCGTCGCCCCACAGCATCACGGCGTCGATGCTGAAGCCCTTGGCGGCCTCGGGCTTGGCTACGCGCGAGAAGCGGCTGGGCCCGGCCTCCTTGCCGCACAGCCAGCCTTCTTCAAGGCCCTGCTTCGCGAGTGCGCGCAGCGTGTCGCCGAACTCGCTGTGCAGCGGAAACTCGAGGTCCAGCGTCTCTTTCGCCGCGCCGGTATCGTTCAGGTCCAGTTTCTGCAGGCGCTCAAGTACCGGCGCCAGCGCGTCAATCAGGCTTTCCGCGGACATGCTTCTCCTACTGGTTGTTGTCGTCGCCCTGGTCGTAGTCGTATCCGCCCAGGGGCTTGTTCGGGTCGCTCAGACGGAAATCAGGCAGAGGCGGCTCACCCGTTTCGGTGTCGCCTGTTTGCAGCCCCTGGTCGTATTGCTCCGCGCTGCCCAGCGCGCCGCCCTGGGCGCTGAGACCCAGCGAGCGTGTGTCCTCTCCGCGTCCCGGCTGCGCGGGCGCTGCCGGCTGACCGCCGACCACCAGCTTGCCCTCGGCGTCGGTGCCGAACACCTTGGTTTGCCCCATGGCCTTCTTTTCGGCGCGGTCCTTGAATTCGATCTCGCCTACACGCAGCGCCTCGAACACTTCCTTGCGCGTGGCCTCGTCCTGGTCAACCCAGGGCGCATAGGGGATCAGCTTGTGGAACAGCAGCAGGTCTCTGGCGCCCCTGGTCTGGTACCACACGATGTCACCGCGCTGCAGCTCGCGCACCGCATCCCACTCGATGCCGATCAGTTCCGGGTGTCCGCCACGGTTCACGTGCAGCGCCACGACCTCGGGCGGCGTGGTGTTGTGGGCTGAGCGGTCGAACACCTTGCTCAGGACGCCGCTCCCACCGCCCCGGTGTATGTTGCCGGTAACGGCCGGCATCCCCATGGGCCCCACTAACTTCTCGATCTGCGCGCTGCGGCCGTAAACCAGAATGGCCGGCAGGAAGTTTCCCATGCGGTAGGCGTTGAGACGCGGCAACTCCGCCAGCAGCACGATGCCGGCCGCGGCCGCAAGCAGCAGCCCGATGCCGGCATACACCCACCTGAGTACGCCCGCTTCGGGCGTGAAAATCACGAAGGTCAACCCGGTCCAGATCAAGCCCGCCGCCGCTGCCGCGCCAAGCACCATCAGAGCTGTGCGGCCGCGTGCTTCGATGGGTCGCGGCGTGGGGTGGGGGCGAGGCACCACGTTGCTGGAGGGCACGATCAACCCTTCAGTCTGGCGCTGGTAGATTTCCGGAATGCGCCCGGGCGCCTTGCGACGAGGCACTTTCTCGGTGGGCGCCTCAGGGCTGAACGGCTTCCTGCCTTCGCCGGACTCCCACGGTGCAAGCTCGGACATGGTCAGTTCCACAACGGACAGGTCGACAGTGTACCAGAAAAGGCGTTCGATGCAGAGCCAACAGAAAAGGACGGCCGCCGGGGCGACCGTCCTTTTCTTCAATCAGGATTTACAGCTCCAGCGGCGCGTACTCCATGCCGAAAGCTTCGGCTACCGCGCTGTAGGTGACTTTGCCGCCCACGACGTTCAGGCCGGTGCGGATTTCGCCCCACTTCTTGGCAGCTTCCTTCCAGCCGTGCTTCGCGATTTCCAGCGCGAAACGCGAGGTCGCGTTGGTGAGCGCGAAGGTGCTGGTGCGGCCCACGGCGCCCGGCATGTTGGCGACACAGTAGTGCACCACGCCGTCCACGATGAAGGTGGGGTTGCTGTGGGTGGTGGCCTTGGTGGTCTCCACACAGCCGCCCTGGTCCACGGCGACGTCCACGATCACCGCGCCCTGCTTCATGGTGGCCAGGTCTTCGCGGCGGATGAGTGACGGCGCCTTCGCGCCGGGGATCAGCACCGCGCCGATCACCAGGTCAGCGGTGCGGATCTCTTCGCGGATGTTGTAGGCGTTGCTGTACATCTCCACCACGTTGGCGGGCAGCACGTCATCGAGGTAGCGCAGGCGGTCCAGGCTCACGTCCAGGATCGTCACCCGCGCGCCGATGCCGGCCGCCATCTTGGCCGCGTTGGTGCCGACCACGCCGCCGCCGATGATCACCACCTTGCCCGGCTCAACGCCCGGCACGCCGCCGAGCAGGATGCCGCGGCCTTCGGTGGGGCGCTCGAGGTACTTGGCGCCTTCCTGCACGCTCATGCGGCCGGCGACTTCGCTCATGGGCGTCAGCAGCGGCAGTGTGCCGCGCTTGTCTTCCATGGTTTCGTAGGCGATGCAGACCGCGCCGGTCTTGAGCATGCCCTCGGTGAGTTCGCGCGAGGCCGCGAAGTGGAAGTAGGTGTAGACGATCTGGTCCTTCTTGATCAGGCCGAATTCCGCGGGCTGCGGCTCTTTCACCTTGACGATCATGTCGGCGGCGTCAAAGACTTCCTTGGCGCTGGCCAGCAGCCTGGCGCCGGCCTGCTCGAAGTCTTCGTCCAGGATGCCCGAGCCGAGACCCGCGCCGACCTCGACGTAAACCTGGTGGCCTGCCTGTGTCAGGGCATGGACGCCAGCCGGCACCATGCCAACCCGATACTCGTGGTTCTTGATCTCGCGGGGAACTCCGACCTTCATGGCTGCTCCTGGTAGTGGGGCGCGCGTTATAACGCTGGGGCGTGCCGGCTGCAAATGCCGGGTAATTGCCTATGCCGCGACGGATTGCTTGGATGGGGGCTCCCCCGCGCAGCCCCTGGAGAGAAGAAGTGAAGAAGCTCACCGGAGTGCTCGCGTTGGTCGTGCTGCTGGCCGCCTGCCAGAGCAGCCCGCCGCCGGATAACGCCGAGGACGACACCCCCTGCAGCGGCGCCTTCGGCACCGGAAACGGCGGAAACGCAGACACCGAGCCTGACGACCAGCCGCAGATCGTGCTGGAACGCACCGACGTGCAGCTCTTCCGCGGCACCGAGATGGTCAAGCTTCTGCAGCAGATGGACAGCCGCGAGCCCGAAGACTGGTCGCTGGTGAGGCGGCACGTCTATCCGCCGCCCCAGTCGCCGTTCCGTACCGACAGCGACGGGCGCGTGGTCGGGCGCAACTACGAGTGGCCGCCCGGCGACCCCGACTGGCTCAGTGAAAAGCAGAAACGCTGGAAGTCGTACCTGCTGTGGCCCGAGCACATCCGCGAGCTGCTGCACGCCAAGGACTGGAACAGCGACGTCAATCGCAGGCGCCTGGTCAACTACGGCGCGATGTACGAGCTGCTGCACGAGTTCCAGACCCGCCAGCCCTACAGCTCGCCGACGCGCGAGTCCGAGTACTGGGGCCAGTTTGCCGAACGTCTGCTGGCCTACGGCAAAGACGGCGAGCAGCTGCTGATCGCCAACATGATCGTCGCGCTCAGCAACCCCAGCGAAGACGTGGTCTACCAGGCGCAGGAAATCCTGGTGCAGGTGGGGGACGCGGCCATCGAGCCGCTGTGCGCCGCGATGTGGACCTCGCACCGCCAGCTGATCGCGGGCTGGGAGGAAGACATCGATCCCGATACCGGCCGGCGCGTGCGCACCGAGGTGTATCGCAGCGTAGGCAACCCGAACTACAACAAGTACATCACCGACGCGCTTTATCGCATCGGCCCGCGCTCCGTGAGCCAGGCGATCTTCGAGCTGGAGAACACCCTGCTGAACGAGGGTCCGCATGCAGGCAAGTTCGTCGGCCCCGGCTGGCGCTATCGCCGCTGGTTCGTCGAACTGCTGGGCCGCTTCGGCGACCCGCGGGCCCTGCGCACGCTGGAGGCGGAGATCGATCGCGTGATCGTGCAGGAATACGACGAAAAGGAACTGGCCAGTGGCAGACAGGTGATCGACCAGGGCGCCACCGACACCTCCAACTTCGTGTGGCACGAGCACCTGATACAGGCCCTGGGCCAGCTCAAGACGGCCGAGGCGATCCGCCCCGTGATCAAGCTCTGGAAGCAGGATGACTTTCACGAAGTGTCGGCCCTCTCGGCTGTCAGCCAGCTTTCAGGCCGCCGCGTAAGGTCCATGGCCGAGGCCCGCGAAGTGGCAAAGTCCCTCAAGGTAGACCTCAAAGGAGAGTGACGGGATTTTGGATTTCGGATTTTGGATTTTGGATTGCTGTGCAGGCACCAAAGCAGCCGACTTCCAGTTCAGTGTTGGGCACCAGGAATCAGTCAGGCCATGAGTGAGTTCAAGATCAATCGCGGGCAGGGCAAGTGCGCCATTACCGGCCGTGAGTTTGCCGATGGCGAGAAGTACATCGTGGCGCTGAGGCCCGAGGGCGAGCAGGAGGGCGTGTTCACCCGCGTTGACATCTGCATGGAAGCCTGGGAGCGCCAGGGCGACGCGGGCTACACGGCCTGGTGGCCCACCGAGTTCTCCACCAAGCGCAAGTCGCCGCTGATGGACCCGGACCTGCTGTGGCAGGTGTTCCACCGCGCGCGAGCCCTTGAGCAGCCGGCCGACAACACCTTCACGCGCGACGAACTTGACGGCTTCGCCTTCGTGGCCGCCCTGGGCCTGATGCGCCTCAAGAAGCTCAAGCTCAAGGGCACCCGCCGCAGCGGCAAGCGCGAGGTGATGATCTTCGAAACCCCAGGCCGCGCCGCCCAGCGCGAGACCTACGAGGTCAGCAACCCCAGCCTCACCGAAGAACAGCAGATGCAGGTGGAAGAACGCCTGGCGGATCTGGTGTAGGCCAGTGGCACAGGCATTCCTGCCTGTGCGGCCCCTACACGCGCACAACCGCGCCTGTTACAAGGCCCCCATGGCAAGCCGCATTCTGGTCAATGGTTTCGGCCGCGTCGGGCGCGCGTTGTTCCGCATCCTGGAGCAGCACAAGGGCGCCGACGTGGTCGCCATCAACGACCCCCTGCCCGCCGAGCAGCTTGCCTATCTGTTGAAGTACGACACCGTCATGGGTCGCCTGCCAACCGAGGTCGCCGTCGATGACGGCGCGCTGCTGGTCAACGGCCGTCGCGTGGTGCTGACCCACGCCGAGCAGCTGAGCGCCCGTGAAGTGGACGGCTGCGACATTGTGGTGAACTCCAGCGGGCGCAACAACACGCGCGAGAACCTGGAGGCGATCCTGCGCCACGGGGCGAAGCGTGTGGTGGTCAGCAAGCCGCTGTCGGCGGGCGTTTGCGACCGCACGGTACTGCTGGGCGTGAACGACGAGCAGCTCAGTGCAAACGACCGCATCCTCAGCGCCGGCAGCTGCACGGCCCATTGCTACGCGCCGATTTTGAAGACGCTGCATGGGCGCTGGCCCATCCGGCGCGGCTACATGATGACCGTGCACGCCTACACCAGCGCGCAGAACATCGTAGACGGCGGCCACCCCAGCGACCCGCGCCGCGGCCGCGCCGGCGCCCAGAACATCGTGCCCACCACCACGGAGAGCCTGACCGCCTTCGAGCAGGCCGTGCCGGAACTCGCCGGCCGCATCACCGGCATGGCCCAGCGCGTGCCGGTAGCCAACGGCAGCAACGTGGAACTGGTGCTGGAGCTGGAAGGCGCGGCCGCGCCGGCCGAGATCAACGCCCACCTGCGCGAGGCCGCGGAAGGGCCGTTACAGGGCATCCTCGAGTACAGCACGGACCCGCTGGTAAGCGCCGACGTGGTGGGCAACCCCCACAGTGCGGTGCTGGATTCGCTGCTGACCCACTGCATGGGTAGGACCGACAATCCTGTCGGTCAACCAACCACCATGGCCCGCCTGCTGGCCTGGTACGACAACGAGTGGGGCTACAGCAACCGTCTCGCCGAGCTGCTGACACGCTAACCGCACCACAACCGGGGACGGGCACCTGTGGTGCCCGTCCCCTTTCAGCGTTCATGGCGCGCTTGCGCGAAAAGGGACAGGCACCACTGGTGCCTGTCCCTGCGGACCCATCTCGTGTCGCACCGGTCATTACACTGCGCGCGGGTGGAATGGTCCCCCGTAACCGGAGCACGAACATGAGTGCCAACTCACGCCGACGCAACAAGCTGGAGCGCAAGCTCCGCCGCGAAGCCCAGCTTCGCAACAACAGCGAACAGCCCGCCGCAGAAACAGGAGCCGCACCTGTCCTCCAAAGCCCTGGCGAAGGAGGAAGCGCAAGCGCGCGGCCGGAAGAGCCTGTGAGCGCGCCGCAACCTGAAACCCCGCAGCTCAAGCCCGCGCGCAAGCGCGCTCGGCGCCTGCTGGAAACCGCGGCCGATGAGCTTGAGCAGGCGGAAGTCGAATTCCTGGAAGAGGTGCTGGCCACGGCGAAGGAGGCCATGGAGCTGCACCGCCTGGAAATCCGCGAACGCGCCGAGCTGCAGCGCCGCGGCGAGCCGGCGCCCAAGCGCTGGCAGGTTTCGCCGTCGATTTTCGAAAAACTGGTCGCCAAGGCCGTGCTGGTGATCGAGGTGCGCCTCGCCCGCCGCCGCGCCATGAAGGATGCGCAACAGCGCCTGGCGGGGTAACCGCGAACGCTCTTTGACAACCGCAGGCTGGTCTCCCTGGTTGGACAACAACCGGGGACGGTCACCTTGGTGACCGTCCCCATTCAGCGTTCATGTCTGGAACTGCTGGTTGCGTGGGGAAGGATTTGGCTTCCGCGCATGAAGCCCGTGCAACATTCGAGAACGGGGACAGTCCCCTGTGGTTAAAGGAAGCGGGCCCCATGAAGGGGCCCGGGAAGGTGGTCAGGAGACGCCGTGGAGTGAATGCCGTGGGTGGATTGGCAGATCCGGGAGAGCAAGGTGCCGGCATTCGGTTGTTCAGGCGTCAGTCCAGGTTCCGAGCTTCGGAGTCCACAGCGGAATCGTGGGTGGGAGGAGATGCAGTCGTGGGGTACTGCATCTGGATGGGAGTCCGTCCTCCGGAATCTGGTCTTCTGGTGCAGCGTCTCCTTTCCTTGGTGCTTAAACGAGAAGATAGCCCGCAAGGTTGGAAGAAACCAACACCCAATCACACACCCGTCGCCAAACCGCCAAACAACCTGCGGCCTCGCAGAACGGCAAAGCGCTAACCCGGCCGCTTCTCGTAGCGCGCAGCGCGACGGAAGGCCTGTGTGCTCTCCCTGGCGGCCTGATCCAGATCCTCCACCACTCCGGGATCATCCGGGGCCAGCGCAGCCAATGAGTTCTCCAGCCACTTAGAGACCTCAGCGGGGACTCGCAAGCCGAAGTACTCGTCCGGTGCAACTCGATCCACGGATACAACTCGTCCGGGCGGCCCATGCGGGATCACCCAGATGATGTCGCCTTCCAGCAGCCGGAAGTCCTGTCCCCAGGCTTTCATGCCTAAGACTTTTCGTTCGCCGCCCCGGACGCATTCCAGCTTGGCCGACACCTCGCCCGGTCGGTAGACGAAGGTGAAAAACAGCTCGGCCAGAATGCCCGTGAAGGTCAGGGAAACTACGTTCGAATCTTCACCTTCCTCCGGTGCGCGAATCACCCTGGCCGGAATGATCGAGGCGTTTTTCCAGACACGCACAGCTAACGCGCTTTTGGTCAGGCGGAGTGCGAAGACCGTCATCAGTACGCCAATGACTACACAGCCGATGGTGAGATCGGCTCGGTGGGCAGGCGCTGCGAACACGCCAGTGATGGCTCCGGCGATGCCGAGCAACGTGGCGAGAAGCACCCACCACTGCCACATGCCCTGACGCCGCGGCGGAGGGGGGAAGTAGGGATTCGGGTCCGGAAAGTCGCTCAGCGGCCAGTCGGCCGGGAAGCCGCCATGGGCGCAGGAATCCTGAGATAGCTTGGAAGACTGGGCCATCTGTGTGTCCGTGGGACTCACGCCTGCGGCAGTGCACTGATTGCGTCGCGCAGCTGGCTCTCGACGTCCTGCGGCACGGGCGTGAGATACTGCTTCGGCGCGCACAGCACCAGCGGCAGCACGCCCTTGTGGATCACTACCCACACGATGTCGTCCGGCCGCCAGCGCCTGGTGGCGCCTTCGCCGCGCACGGGCACGTAGTGGATCAGCCCCGCTTCCAGATACTGCACCGAAACCGGCGTGGAGGCGTCACCCACGCCCGAGGCCAGCAGCCCGCCGCCGATCCCCAGCGACCGCAGCCCCACCTTCATTCCCACGGCCGTGATATCCGTGTGTTGCGCCGTCACCACCCGCGCGGGCAGGATGCGCCCCACGGCCCAGGCCCAGCGGTTGCGCAGCCGGTTCGCCCAATACAGCACGCCCACGAAGCCCGCCAGCGCCAGCACCAGGCCGCCGGCCGCGACACCCTTCTGCTCGATCCTGGAGAAGTTCACCAGTACGGCCACTCCGGCCGGCATGGCGGCCAGGCAGGCGGCAGTAAACAGCCCCGGCAGCAACCGCCCGGGGCGCGGGCTCGCAGGGAAACCCGGCATCGGGTCGGGAAAGTCGGAAACCAGCCAGCCGTCACTCATGGCGCAGATTCTATCCCTCGCGCTTGTGATACGTGAACGGGAAAATGTGCCACACACCCTTCTTGTTGGCCGTGGCGGCCTGCTTGTAGTCGTTCAAGACATCGCGTTCTTCCGGTGCCGCATCGCGCCAGGCGTTAAAGAACCAGGCGACGACCTCGGGCGGCATGCGGTGCACCTTGGTGTTCCAAGACGCCGCATGCAGGGCCGCCATCGGCTTGCCCCTGTTGGGCACCAGCAGCCACAGCACGCGACCTTCCTGCAGGCCCGTGCCCTCAAACCCCAGGAATATACGGGCGCGGCGGCGCTGGCCTTGCTCGACCCACTGCACCGTGTAGCGCGTGGCCGTCAGCAGCATCATGATCCCGGCCAGCGGCAGTGCCGCCGCGCCGGCAAAGTGAAACGCGGCCTGCATCACCCGCTGATCCTGCGGGGTAATCGGGTTGGATCCGAACATGCCAACGTCCACTTCGCCAACCACAGCCGGCACGATGCGGGCGTCCTGCCACAGGCGTTCTTTGCGCCAGGCCGGATAGGTCAGGACTGCGGTCACCACAGATCCCAGTGCAACCGGCATCATCAGCACGGCAATCCCGACAGTCCACTTCGGCAATGTCTGCTCAAAGACGAGTGCGAACAGGATGAACGGGCAGGTGATAAACGCTGCCAACGCTCCAAGCGTGACAAGCAGCCGCCCCGTGATCGGCGCGTCGCTGCGCGGCGCGGGGGGAAGGAACGGGTTGATGTCGGGAAAGTCCCACGTGGTCCATGCGGCGACAATCGCCGCGGTGTCGGGCCCCGGGCGTCGGGGTTTCAGGTTCAACGGTTTCAGCTTTGCCATGCGCGGGTGATTCTAGCGCCAATCAACACTACGGCCATGCGCGTAGTCGCCTTTCCATGGCGCTGGTCTGGGCGGGGTGGGGGGCTATACTCCGGCCGGGTTGGGTTAAGGGGACTGTTATGGACTTCAGCCGGATTCCGGGCATCGACTCGCTGGGCGACCTTTCGGGCAAGCGCGTGTTTGTGCGCGCTGACTTCAATGTGCCGCTGGAAGGCAGCAGCATCACCAGCGACCAGCGCATCACCGCCGCGCTGCCCACCATCAAGCTGCTGCTGGGCAAGGGCGCGCAGGTGATCCTGGCCAGCCACCTCGGCCGTCCCGAGGGCAAGGGCTTTGAAGAGAAGTACTCGCTGGCGCCGGTCGCCAAACGCCTCACTGAGCTGCTGGGTTTCGAAGTGCCGCTGATCCCCGATTGCGTCGGCGAACACACGCGCAAAAGCGTTCACGGCATCGAGAACGGCCGCGCCGCGCTGCTGGAAAACCTGCGCTTCCACAAGGCCGAAAACAAGGGCGTTGAGGCTTTCGGGCGCGAACTGGCCTCATTGGCCGATGCTTACGTCAACGACGCCTTCGGTACCTGCCACCGCGCCGACGCCAGCATGGTGTGGCCGGCGAAGCTGCTGCCGAGCGCCGCGGGCCTGCTGGTAAAGGCCGAGGTGGACGCGATGGCGAAGGTGCTGGACAACCCGGCGCGCCCGTGCCTGGCGGTGCTGGGCGGGGCAAAGGTCAGCGATAAGATCCCGCTGGTGAACAACCTGCTGCCCAAGGTGAACGAGATCTGCATCGGCGGCGGCATGGCCTACACCTTCCTGATTTCGCAGGGCGTCGCGATCGGCAACAGTCTTTGCGACGACACACTGATCGAGGACTGCAAGGCGATCCTCGCCCGCGCCGCCGACCTGGGCGTGATCATCCATCTGCCCACGGACCACGTGGTGGCTGAGGCCATGGACGTTGAGGGCGCCGAGGAAGTCAACGGCGACGTGCCTGACGGCAAGGGCGCATACGACATCGGCGACCACACCTCGCGCCGCTTCGTGGACGCCGTCAAGCGCGCGAAGACCATCCTGTTCAACGGCCCCATGGGCGTCTTCGAGAAAGAACGCTTCAGCAACGGCACCCAGGCCGTGGTGCGCGCGATCGCCGAGGCCACCGAAAACGGCGCCTTCAGCGTGGTGGGCGGCGGCGACAGCGCAGCGGCCGTGGAGCACTTCGGCCTGGTGGACAAGATGAGCCACGTAAGCACAGGCGGCGGGGCCAGCCTGACGCTGCTGCAAGGCGAAACCATGCCGGCGCTGGAAGCGCTGGTGAAGTGACTAGTGGCTGGTGGCTAGCGACTGGTGGTTAACCGGCGCTCAGTTACTCTCCAGCCACCAACCACTAGCCACCAGACACCGCGTCATGGCAGGAACTGTATGCCGACACTGAAGATTGCTCCTTCACTTCTATCCTGCGACTTCGCCAACATCGAGCGCGACGTGAAAGCCATCGAGGCCGCGGGCGCCGACCTTCTGCACGTGGACGTGATGGACGCCCACTTCGTGCCGAACCTGACCATCGGCCCGCCCGTGGTGGCCGCCATCAAGAAGGTCGCCAGCAAGCCGCTCGACTGCCACCTGATGATGACCGACCCGCAGCGCTACGTGGAAGCCTTCGCCAAGGCGGGTGCGGATTACCTCACCATCCACGTCGAGTGCAACGCGCCGATTTCGCAGACGCTGGCCGAGATCCGCAAACACGGCGTGAAGCCCGGCCTGGTGGTCAACCCGGACACCGGCATAGAGGCCGTGAAGCCGTGGCTCGCGCAGATCGACATGCTGCTGGTGATGAGCGTGTGGCCGGGCTTCGGCGGCCAGAAGTTCATCCCCAAGGTGCTCGAGACGGTGAAGGCCGCGCGTGAACTGGCGCCGGAGCTGGACATCGAGATCGACGGCGGCATCAACGGCGAGACGGTGAAGGAAGCGGTGAAGGCAGGCGCCAACGTGATCGTGGCCGGCAGCTACGTCTTCAGCGGCAACTACGCCGAACGCATCACCAGCCTGCGGGTGTAGAAAGACGACTGTGGCACGGGCGCCCCGCCCGTGCCCTGCGGGCAAAGCCCGCAGGTACCGCCGGCCAGAGCCGGCAGGCATGGGCGTCAAGCGCTGCGGGGGTAAGCAACTTTACGCCGGATCCGACGTACCGGTCCTGGCGGCAGTCAGGCGCGGATGCGCCGACACACTCGCGGTTCTCGCCGCGAACAGGGACCGGTGCCGGCGCGTCCGCGCCTCTGAACTTCCTTCCACCGAAAACCCCCACCGAACGCCAATGGCGTTCGGTGGGGGCTTCCACTGTGACGGCGCTCCGCGCCAGAAAAGCTGAAGCCATGGCTGTGCCGCCTAACCCAGCAGTATTGGGCGCCGCTTCCGGAATTCGCAGGAAATTGCAGGGGCTAGTAGATCGACTTGCTGATGTCGATGCCTTTGGCGAACAGGTCACTATTTCCAAAGAGGAAACTTGCATCAGAAAAAAAAAACATAGTACCGTCACACCCCGGTCAATACATGCGTGAGCAGTATAAAATAAGGGGAAAACATGAACATCGTTCTCAGGGCCAGCGTCGGGCTGCTGGTTGTGCTGGTTGGAATGTGTATTGGGGGAGTGGGTCGTGTTGTCGGTGCGCCGCCGGCGCCTGACGCGACACTGACGATCACACCATCGGGCGATACCAAAGGTGGACTGAACGGGTACGTGCTTGCCGGACCTGAACTGGGAGGAAAGACAGGAGTAACGATGAAAGCGACCCTGCAGAACTTCACGACCAAAGAACTGAGCGATTCGGGCAGCGCCTCCGATCAAACCAAGCTTGATGGTAACATTGAGCACGTAAAGTTCCCTGTATGGGTCGTGACTCTCGAGGCGCGCATGACTGCATATGCGAAGGCAGACCTGGCGGGTGACCCGAATCAAGGATCGTATGAGGCGTTCGCCAAGTTCCGCCTTGTGTACACATACAATCCCGGTGCGGGAAGCGACGAAGCCACAGAGAGCGTGACGCTCAAGTCCGATGAAATCGGACCCACGCAGACAGACTTCGTCAAGGGCAAGCTTACCGTAACCGACCGTAGGGCCCAGAAGAAACTGGACACCGCCTATCGGTCCGAATGCGAGGGCTCCATAAAGTCCTCACGGCCCGAGCCCAAAATTGAGGCAGGGGCACACCACTTGGAGCCATGGACAGGGACGGCCGTCGCGTACAGCGAGAAGACCGGTGGCCTGGTTAAGATTGTTCGCCCAGACGGCACGAACGCTGAATGGGACCTCAAGTGATTTCTACAAAAAAGGCGAACCGTGCGAAGTTGCAAGTGAGGAGAAGTACGGGTGAGTGAAAGCGACCAGAGAAAATGGCATTGGCTGGCCGGAGTGGCGCTGCTCTGCATGGGTGCAGTACTTGGTTGGCTGGTCTACGGCGCGCTGTTCGATGCAACGGGAACCGGCGTGGATGTCCGTGGACCGGACCCGCATGACGAGCAACGCAACGAGCGATATGCGCCTATCTCGTCCGCGCCCAGTGACCCCGCGAACGAGCAACCGGACATGCTATCGGAGCCAGGACGAGAGTCGGCGAAGCCTGCCCGCCAAGCCGCCGAGGCCAAGCCGCTCGATTTCGCTGATGTTCGCATCTGGGTAACTTACGAAGATGGCGAAGCATTTCTCGGACCGATTCGAGTGCGACTTGGGACAGTCGAAACCGACATTGAAGTGACAGAGACGCAGCCGGTGCTGCTGGAGCACGCTGACATTACGAAGGGGCTGTCCATATCCTTGTCGTCTCTGCGTCCCGGATTCATGTTTGAAGAATTCAAGCTGAGCGACGCGGAGTTGCGCCAGAGTCCGGACGTCCACTGTGTGGTACCGGCCACCGATGAACCGAACTCCACGATCACGGTGGACGTCAGCGCCTTTCCAGCCGAAAAAAAACTGTGGCTGCGAATAGAGGACGAGACCGGGTATACCGTCCTGAGTTCGAACACCTGGTTCGGCGGGCGCAGTTACACGTCGCCCGCCATTCGGATTATTCGCCCACAGCGGTTTCGTGTGGTGGTTATTGGCGAAGGTGCCTGGCAGTCCGAGTGGATTGACCTGCAACCCGGCGAGAATCGCAAAGTCTCGGCCGTACTACAGGAAGCGGCTACGGTTACAGCGCAGCCGGTTGACGAATCCGGCGTGCCGCTGCTTGCTTCCGTACTTTTTCGAGATACAGGACGCTATCGCAGCTATCGAGACCTTAAGGCGAATCCTGGGTCCGCTATCGCCGGGCTGGAAGCCAATCCAAACGATGACGGCTTGGCGACGCTGACGCACCTGCCTCCAGGCAACCTGACTGTTTGTGTTCAGGGCGAGGGTACAGAGGTTGTTCGATTTGAACTCATGTTGCTCGCCGGGCGAGTGTTTGACTTGGGTGTCGTCCGATTGCCAACTGCTGCGGGCAGAATCGAGGTCACGATCACCGGCACTGATTCCGATGCCGACTTCAGTCTTGAGGTGCTTCAGCCGATGGCAGCCCCCATTGTGGAGCCAACTGCGTTTTCGGAGTGTCGTGCTGTGATTGAGAAACTGCCGCTTCGAGCCTACATCGTAGCGGTGAGAATCAAGAAGACCGGGCGTTGCTATTGGAAGAACGTTGAATTGACCGAGTTATCACCCGCGGCAACTGTCCAGTTCGATGTCTCCCGGCCGCCACCAGAGGAATGACTAAGGCGTGAACATGCCGCGCCATTGGCTAGTAGATCGACTTGCTGATGTCGATGCCTTTGGCGAACAGCTCGTTGCGGGGTAGGGGCTCAGGCTTCGGAGACGGATCATGCTGCGCAGGCTTCTGCACGTCGCCGGACATGATCCGGCGGATCAGTCGTTCTGTTCAGACTGCGCCGGCTGCAGTTTAATCTCGCCAATATCTACGTGCGCTTCTTTCACGGGCGCAATCGCGATAGCGGGCGCAGGCTGGAAGCCTGGCATCTCGATCGCCATTTCGGTCGCGTCCTCGGGAACATCCTCAAGCAGCGCGCGCCCGTCGGGCTCGGCCTCAGCGGTCAATTCGACCGTGCTTCCGTCGGCAAGCTTGAACCTGGCCGTGAACCTGCCGCCTGGCTGCCGTTCGGAACAGGTCAGCTTGAAAGCAAGCGAGGTCCTGGCTGTCAGCACGATGGGAGCAGGCAACTCGGTGTTCACGCCGGCGATCACCGTTACTGTCACCTTCGCCGAGGTGTATCCGCGTGCCCTGACGGTCAACTGGTACTCACCAGCCTGAAGGTTCGCGAGCATGAAACGCCCGTCCGGGCCGCTGACGCCTGCGCGGCCGAAAGGCCAGCCCTGCGCAACCCGTTCGCGTCGCTCGGACAGTGGAGTCGCTATCGAGATGCTCGCCCCCACGATGGGCTCGAAACCCGCGCCCACCACCTGGCCCGAGACTGAGCCGCCCTCGGGCAGCGTAATCAGGATGCCGTCGTAGGTGTCGCCGGCGCGCACCGCCAGGGTGAGTTCTTCGCTGACAAGCCCGTCCAGGCTGACGGTCAGAATCAGCTCAAACACCGCATTGCCGGACAGCGTGTAGCTGCCTTCGAAGTGGCCGTCCTGGCCGGTGGTCGCCAGCGCCTGTCTGCCGCGCCTGGTCTTGTACTTGTCGGATGACACAGCCCCTTGGACGGTAACCGATGCGCCCGCAACGGGTCGTCCCGCGATATCCACTACCAGGCCCATCAGTGTCACGTGATGCTGTGGATCTCGCGGCTCCGTGTAGCGGTCAATGATCTGGTCTTTCCACCCGAGCGGTTTGTCAGTCGAGGGGGGAGTGGTCGACTCGGTGTCAGGTTGAGCGGGCTCTTCGACAACGTCTGGAGTCGATGGTTGTGCTTCAGGAGGTGCCGTTGGAATCGCAGTAGCCTCAAGCGGCCTGCTGCGCGGGATGTCGTGCCCGGTGCTCGCGGGCGCGGAGCTGAGGGCCGGGAGCACCGGTTCAGTCCCGCCGAGCAAAAACCAGGTGAAACCAACGAGGACGCCCGCCGCCAGCAATACACAAGCAGCAAGCAACGGCCTGCGCATCGGCCCTCTCCGTCAGGGGCTAGTAGATCGACTTGCTGATGTCGATGCCCTTCGCGAACAGCTCGTTGCAGGGGATGATGCGGCCGTCGCGGAGCAGCTTGATCATCACCGAGCAGACCTCGGGGTCGAACTGGTCGCCGCTGCAGCGGGTGAATTCGCTGATCGCCTCATCCACGTCGAAGTTGCGGCGGTAGCTGCGGTTGCTGGTCATGGCGTCGAACGCGTCGGCCAGGGCCACGATGCGCGCGGTCTGCGGGATCTCTTCGCCTACCAGGCCGTCCGGGTAGCCCAGGCCGTTGTACATCTCGTGGTGGTGCTTCACGGCGGCGATCACGCCGGGGATGTTGCCGATGTGGCTCAGGATTTCGCCGCCGCGCACGGGGTGCTGGCGGATGATCTTCACTTCGTCGGGCGTCAGGCGCGAAGGCTTGGTGAGAATCTTCTCCGCCACGCCGATCTTGCCCACGTCATGCAGCAGCGCGCCCAGCCGCACGTTGTCGAGCGTCTCGGCGTCCAGCGCCATTTCCTCGGCGAGCGTCACGGCGAACGCGGTCACGCGCTCGCTGTGGCCGTGGGTGTACTGATCCTTGGCTTCGATGCTGGTCACCAGGGCGCGCACGCACGAGTAGAACAGGCCTTCCATTTCCTCCAGCATGCGCGAGCGTTCCACGGCGATGCCGGCCTGGCGGCCGATGCCGGCCAGCAGTTCGAGGTGGTGCTGGTGGAATGGCGTGTCGTTGTCGACGCGATCCAGATAAATGGCACCGATAATGTCCGTATTGGTGCGGACAGGAACGCACATGGCGCTCTTGATGTGCTTGCTGCTGGCATCGCCGGTTTCAGGGTGCACGGCGTCGCTGATGACGCTCAGGCCCTTCTTCACGCTGTGCAGGATGATGGGGCGGCACAGGGTCAACTCGTCGTCCACGGCCCGCAAAAGCCGTGTGCTTCTACTCGAGCCGCCGTTGCCGTTGCCGTTGCGCTTGCGGCGCACCACCACGGGCTCGAGCACCTTCTCGTCCGGGTCGTACATCACGAGGAAGCCGCGGTCCGGGTCCAGCGTTTCCATCGCCACGTCCATGATGGTGTGGCACACGCGGTCCAGGCTCTCGGCCGTGTAGACCAGGTTGCCGACGTGGTAGATGGTCTGCAGTGCGGTGCGGGTGCGGTTCAGCAACTCGGTGGTGTCGGCGCCGTTGTCGCTGCCGGCTTTCTCTGTGTCTTCGAAGGCGAAGCTGCCGTCTTCGAAGTTGGCCTCGATGCGGATTGAGGTGGCGCGGCTTTCGGCCTCCATCAGGCCGCTGTGGGCGGCGACTTTGTTGCTGGCGGTGTCGCTGACCTTGAAGGCGAACTCGACGTTGGCGGCCACGATGCGGTCGCCGCTGTGCAGGATCTTGCTGGCGACCTTCTTGCCGTTGACGCTGGTGCCGGCGCTGCTCTGCAGGTCGGTCAGCAGGTAGAAGCTGCCCTTGCCCTCGATGGCGAAGTGGGCGCGGCTGAAGCTGTCGTCTTCAAAGCGTTCATCGCAGGAGGGGGAGCGCCCGAAGGTCACGCGCCCTGTGGTGGACAGCGCGATGCGCTGCCCGTCGCGCTTGCCACCCCGGATGATCAGGCTTGCTTTCATGCGATCTCGGTGTGTGTCGTGATGCAGATGTGCGTAAACCCCGGTAGGGCCGATATTCCTGTCGACACTGACCGGTTAATTACTTCCGTTAAGTTAGCTTAAATTGGCCCGATCCCAATGCCCTTTTTTGTCCAATTCGGACTGGGCCACTATGTGACTGCCCTCGCAAACCCGGGACTCAGCCGCGCTTCGTCCTTGCGACTTCGCCCCGCACAGGTTGGAGTGACTGCCATGGGCTACGAAGACCGCGACTACTTCCAGAGCAAACCGAAGTTCGAGTTCTCGGCCGGCCTGCACAAGGGCACCAAGGGCATGATGATCGCCCTGGTGGCGGCGTTTATCGCTGCCATCGTGGTCAGCGACTTCTTCGCGTTCACCAGCCCCGAGTTCTGGGCCTCCGTGGCGGCCGGCAACGAAAAGGCCGTGCTGGGCTACCGGCTTTTCGTACTGGCACCCCAGAACGTGGTTCCCGTGGGCGGCAGTTTCGCCCCCGGCCACTGGAAGCTGCTGACCCACTGGTTGGTAGCGCCCGGCATCGTCACGGCGATCCTCGACGTCATGATGGTCTACTTCGTCGGGCGCATGCTGGAGCAGTTGTTGGGCACGCGGCGCTTCCTGATGCTGCTGATCGGGGCGTGCGTGCTTTCCGGCCTGCTGGCGTCGCTGGTGGACGGCTGGCTGGTGGGGGAGAAGATCAGCGTGATCATGGGTCCCGGCGGCGGGATCGTCGCGTGCTTCATGGCGCCGGTATGGATCGCGCCGCGCCAGAAATCGATTTTCGGCTGGCCCGTCCGCAACGTGGTGCTGGGCCTGGTGGCGGTGTTTACCGTGGTCGCGCTGCTGTACGGGCTGTTTGGCGAGGGCCCGGCGGTGGGCAGCCCCACCCAGCTGATCTGGGGCGCGGCCATCGGCGCGGGCTACATGCTGTGGCTGAAGAAGCGCGGGCGCCTGCCCAGCCTGGCGGGCGGCTTCCAGCAGGACCAGAACCTGCAGCCCTGGGAGAAGCCGGGCTATCTGAACAGCTACGAGGAGAAGTCGTTCGACGAGCGCAAGTTCCTGGCCACGGCCGACAAACAGCGCAAGGAAGAAGAAAAGGCGCAGGAGCAGCGCCAGAAAGACAAAGCCAGGCTCGACGAGATCCTGGAGAAGATCAGCCGGCAGGGCATCAACAGCCTGAGCCGAGCAGAGCGCAAGTTCCTGGACGACCAGAGCAACAAGAGAAAGTGATTGGTGGCTGGTGTTAAGTGGCTGGTGGCGTGTCCGAGTGCGAGTTACGTTTATCTACCAGCCACTAACCACCAGTCACCAGACACGAATTTCCCATGGCCCGCTACACCTACTTCTTCGCCACCTTTGCCATCCTGCCTGTGCTGGTGATTGCCGGCGTGATCTGGCTGTTCGTGGCCGAGAAGCCCGCGGCCGAGGTTTCCGACGCCACCGGCACCGAGAAAGACCTGCAGCTCTACCTCGAGGTGCGCCAGAAGCTGCTCGACCACTACGACGGCGAGCTGGACGAAACCGAGCTGCGCAACGCTGCGCTGGTCGGTCTGGCGCAGGGCACCGGCGACCGCTTCACCCGCGTGCTGCCGCCCATCGAGGCGCGCGAGCAGTCGCAGGACCTGGGCGGCAGCTTCTTCGGCATCGGCGTTTACATCTCGCCCAACGAGGACGGCAGCATCCGCATCACAGGCCTGCAGCCCGGCGGCGGCGCGGAGCAGGCCGGCATCCTGAGCGACGACGTGATCGTGGCCGTGGACGGCATTAGCATCATCGACCAGACCCACGACAGCAGCGTGGCGCGCATCAAGAGCGACCAGGAGGGCTCAATCGTCAAGCTCACCATCCGGCGCGGCGGCGATCCCAAGCTGGGCAACGATCCCAAGGCGACGGTGCTCAACTTCGACGTCACGCGCAGCCGCGTGATCACCTACAGCGTGCATGACGTGCACATTGAGGAACGCGACGGCCGCCGCTTCGGCTACCTGCAGGTCAGCGACATCAACGCCAACACCTACGACCCGCAGTTCAAGGAAGCGATCGCCGAACTGGCCGGCAAGGGCGCGGAAGGCCTGGTGCTCGACCTGCGCGGCAACGGCGGGGGGCGTGTCCACGCGGCCGTGCAGATCGTGGACGGCCTGCTGAAAGAGGAAAACGCGCTGGTGGTGTTCACGCACTCCAGCCGCGACAGCAACCGCGCCAGCGACAGCCAGTACCGCACCCGCGACGCCGAGAGCATCACCGACCTGCCGCTGATCGTGCTGGTGGACAACGGCACAGCCAGCGCAGCCGAGATCATCACCGGCGCGCTCAAGGATCACGGCCGCGCCTACGTGGTGGGCGAGCGCACCTACGGCAAGGGGATCGTGCAGACCATCTACAAGCTGGCGACGGACCCGAACTACACGGTGAACATCACCACCACGCAGTACTTCACGCCGCTGGGCCGCAAAGTTCAGAACTCGTCCGACAGTGTCATGGCCGAAATGGGCGGCACCGGCTTGGGGCTGCAGCTCATGCACTGGGCCCGCCTTCACAACCATCAGGAAGCATTCGATCTCGGAATGTCGCTGTATTCGACTGGCGGCGGAGAACGCGGCGGTGGAGACGGTGGCATACAGCCTGACTTGGAACTTCGCTATCGCGATGGCGAGCGCGAGCGCGTGCACACCCGGCTGCGCATCCGCCAGGCCCGCCACAACCGCGACGAGATCGCCAAGACCTCAAGCTGGTGGAACTACGAAGACCGCATGCTCAACGCGGCGCTCGACCTGCTGTCCGGCAAACCGGTGACGGTCAAAGACTGAAAAGCAATGTCCAATGACCAATGACCAATTGGAAATGCGGCCATGGGGCGACGGCATGACGAAGTTCCGGAGGGACAGCCTGACATAGTTCAGCGGACGTTCGTCTTCGGAGAATGGGTGAACCGGCTCTGCCGCCATTTGCTCCATGAATTGAGGGACGAACAGGACCTGGCTCGTCAACTCAAGCGTTCTGGCAGGGTGGTCGGTGCGCTGGTCGAAGAGGCGCAAGGTGGCGAAACCCGGAAAGACTTCATCCACAAGATGAGTATCGCCCACAAGGAAGCCCGGGAGTCCCATTACTGGCTGCGTCAGTTGATCAAGGCGGACGTCATGCCGAGCAAGCGGCTTATCCCGCTGAACGACGAGGCGTTCCAGATCAAGCTCATTCTCGCGGCGATCATCAACTCGACAAAGCGCGGCGAGAACGATTCCGGCGAAGACCAGCCCAGCGAAGGCGATCAGAATCAGGACGATCCCAACCAGGACGATCCGAAAGCGCAAGACGACCAATAGGACCATCCAAGCCCTTACATTGGTCATTGGTCATTGGTAATTGGTCATTGCTTTTGGAGCCACCCATGATGAAAGCAACCGCGAGCTGGATTGATTCCTACGTGGGCAGCGGCCTGCCCGCCCAGGAGATCGCCGACAAGCTGACCCTGGCCGGCACCGAAGTCGAGAAGATGGAGCCGGTCGGCGACGACGTCTGCTTCACGCTCGAGGTCACCAGCAACCGTACCGACTGCCTGTCCGTGATCGGCCTGGCGCGCGAGCTCGCGGCCTGCACCGGCAACACCGTGCAGCACCCCAAGGTCGAGTACAAGACCAGTGGCAAGGCCAGCGAAGCCAGCAGCGTGACGATCGAGCCCGACGCGCTGGCGGCCTGCCCCTATTACTCGGCGCAGGTCATCAAGGGCGTGAAGGTCGGCCCATCCCCCAAATGGCTGCAGCAGCGGCTGGAGGGCATCGGCCTGAAGCCGATCAACAACGTGGTGGACATCACCAACTTCGTGCTGTTCGAGACCGGCCAGCCCCTGCACGCCTTCGACCTCAACAAGCTGGCGGGCAGGCGCATCGTGGTGCGCATGGCAAAGAAGGACGAGCCCTTCCGCCCGGTGGTCGGCACAGGCGAGGCCGTCAAACTTGACACGTCAACACTGGTGATCGCAGACGCCGAGAAGCCCCAGGCCGTGGGCGGCGTAATGGGCGGTTTCGAAAGCGGCGTGACGCTGACGACGACAGACGTGCTGCTGGAAAGCGCCTACTTCAACCCGCACAGCATCAAGGCGACCAGCCGCAAGCTCGGCATGGACAGCGACAGCAGTTACCGCTTCGAGCGCGACGTGGACCAGGGCGGCGTGCTGCACGCCAGCCGCCGCGCGGCCCAGCTGATCGCCGAGATCGCCGGCGGCCAGGTGCTGGAGGGCGTGCTGGAAGCGGGCGAGCTCAAGCCCCAGACACGCCGCCTCACCATCACCGACCGCCACGTGCAGCGCATGCTCGGCATTCATGTGCCGCGCGCGCGCATGGAGGAGATCTTCCGCGGCCTGGATCTCAAGCTCGCCGACGTGCAGCTCGACGGCCTGCACCTCGAGATTCCCAGCTTCCGCCGCGACCTCGAGCGCAGCATTGACCTGGTCGAGGAAGTCGCCCGCGTTCACGGCCTCGACCACGTGCCCTCACCGCTGCGCATGGTAGTCGAGACCGCCAAGCCCACCCGCCGCCAGCGCGTGCGCAGGCTGGTGCGCGGCGCATTGCAGGGCATGGGCTTCAGCGAAGCTCTGACCGACACCTTCGTGACGGCCAAAACCGCGATCAGCGACTACAGCGCTTTCACCGATTCACCCGTGCGCCTGGAGGCGCGCAACCCCGTCAACGCCGAGACGCCCGCCCTGCGCCGCAACCTGCTGGGCAGCCTGCTGCTCGCGCTGGGCACCAACCAGCGTCACGGCCGGCAGTCGGTGCACCTGTACGAGATCGCCAACACCTTCCTGCCGGGCAAAGACGGCAAGAGCAGCGGCGAGCACGAAGTGCTGGCGCTGGTCGGTGCCGATTACTACGACCTGAAGGGCGCGATCGAAAGCCTGCTGGAAAGCCTGCGCGCGACCGCGACGCTGGAAGTCGCGCCGATGCAGCACCCCATATTCGCCGAAGGCCGCGCCGCGCAGCTCAAGCTGGGCGGCAAGCCGTTCGGCGTGATCGGCGAGCCGGCCGCCAAAGCCGCCGCCGATTATCAGGTGGAAGGCGCCTGCGCATTGGCCGAGCTGGACTTCACACTGCTGGTCGAAGCCTGGCAGCCGGTTCCCACCATGGAAGAACTGCCGCGTTTCCCCACGGCCGAGCGCGACCTGGCCTTCGTGCTGGACCACACGGTCAGCTGGGCGCAGGTGGAAGCCACGGCCAAGGCTGCCGCCGACGCCACGCTACGCAAGGTCGAGCTGTTCGACGAGTTCACCGGCAAGCAACTCGGCGCGGGCAAGAAGAGCCTCGCCTTCCGGCTAAGCTTCCGCCACGACGAGCGCACACTCACCAGCGAAGAAATCCAGGCGCAGATGGAAGCAGTGATCAGCGCGGTGAAAAGCAAGCTAGGCGGAGAACTGCGCGGGTGAGGCGAAACGGCACGGACGCCTCGTCCGTGCCATGTGGTTAGGGCACCTGCGAACGTACTCCGACGAACGCGTGGAGTCGGCTGTCAGGCGCGAAGCGCCGTCACAATTGTTAGCCCCCAGCGTAAGCTGGGGGTCCCGGCGTTGTGAGTCACACAAGGCGCGGAGCGCCGACACAATCGCCGCGCGGCCGCAAAGCCGTTCGGCGGAAAGCCGCCGTTGTGCCGGCGCTCCGCGCCTCGACAAACCTTGGCGGAACAAACCCCCAGCTTACGCTGGGGGATAATTTTGTGGGCCTGCTCCGCAGGCCTGAAAGGCAAACGCCGTAATGTTCAGTACGCCGCATTGGATGCCTCGTCCATGCCACTGATGCCTGACGCATTGCGGAATGCCTGCTGATCATTGATCATCTCAAACCATGCTGGCTGTCCTCAACCATCCGAAGCTGGATTACGACTGGTTCACTACCACGCTGCTGCGCTGGTCGAGTGAGGGGCTGGTTGTCTATGACCGCTGGGTGCTGAATTTCAGCGGCGTTGGGAGTTACGGCCACACCGGCGGCGAAGTGCTGCTGGACTTCTATTACCTGTGCTACCTGATCGCCTTCATCGGCGTGCTGTTCTTCTTCACCCGCTACCGCAAGCAGGGCTGGCTGAAGGTCAAGCCGCACGTGCCCTACGATGCGCTGCTGCTGACCATGATCGGCGTGCTGGTCGGCGCCAAGACCGCGTACATCTTCATCTACAACCCGGACTTCTACTTCGGCCCGCCGCCCTACGGCCCCATCGACACCAGCGACATGCTGCGGCGCATCTTCCTGAACTGGTCCGGCATGGCCAGCCACGGCGCGGCCGCCGGCGTGATGTGCATGGCCATATTGTGGTGGCTGCGCGCCCGCCCCAAAGTCCCCATCGCCCAACTCGGCGACGTCGGCGGCATCGCGGCCGCATTCGGCGCGATCTGGATCCGGCTGGCCAACTTCATGAACGCCGAGCTTTACGGCCGCGCGGCGCCGGAGTGGCTGCCCTGGGCAATGCGCTTTCCCGTGCGAAGCGGCAAGGGCAACCAGGTGATGTGGCACAACAACGTGCTGTGGGAGAAGATGTTCAAGCCCGAGAACCCGGCGCAGGTGGATGCCTGGCTGCAGAACCTGCAGCAGGCGAACCCCGGCGGCGTGGTGGACCAGGGCGCCTACGTGCTGTTCAAGAACCCGGACGCGTACCGCCAGGGCTACGAGCTTGCGGTGCACCTGCCCGATGGCACCCAGTACCTCAGCGAGCCCGCGGCCAACACGCTGTACTGGAACCCGCTCGAAATCGTCACCACGCCGCGCCACCCCAGCCAGCTTTATCAGCTGGTTCTCGAGGGCGTGCTGGTGCTGATCTTCCTGCTGATCCTGCGCAAGCGGGTCAAGCGCGCGGGCATGGTGGCGGCCGGCTTCTGGATCGCGTACCCGGTGGCGCGTTTCATCGGCGAGTTCTTCCGCCAGCCGGACGTGCAGTTCCAGCAGGCGGGCAACGAGCTGGGCACGGTGTTCCTGGGCCTGAGCATGGGGCAGCTGCTGTCACTGCTGATGGCCTGCGTGGGCGGTGGGCTGATGTTCTACTTCGCGCGCTACGGGCGCGTGATCGCCGACGAGCCCATGTACCCGCCGGACCCCGAGAAGCCCAAGGCCAAGGGGCCGGTCAGCGTCACGATCGAGCAGGGCATGGGCGGCAGCACCGGCGCGGGCGAGATCGCGGGCATTGAGACCGTGCGCGCCGCCCTGGCCGAGAAAGAGAAAGAGTGGGCAAAGGACACCCGTCCCGAGGGCACACTGGAGAAGGAACATGACCAGCAAGACAAGCCTGAACCCGGCCAGCCTGAACGAGGCGATTGAGCGGCACATCCGCCCCAACACTTTCCCGCTCGGCATCAAGATGGTCGCGCGCGAGGAAGACATACCCGAGAAGGCCAAGCGCCCCGGCCGTGACATGCACTTCGACAGCGCCCTGTGCCAGGGCATGGGGATCGCGCGCCACTACGGCTGGACCATCGCCGTGAGCCGCAAGGACATCTCGTGCCCGATCGGCGCGACGTTGTTCGGTTTCCAGCCCAAGGTTGAGCACTTCACCGGCGGGCATTGCTGCGCGGGCATGTACACCAGAGACGCCGCGGCAGGATCGAAAACCGAGGCCGCGGCGCCCTGCTTCGACTTCGGCCAATACTTCGCCATGGTGAGCGGGCCGCTCAACCGCATTGACTTCGAGCCCGACGTGGTGCTGGTGTTCGGCAACCCGGCGCAGGTGATGCGGCTGGTGACCGGCGCGCTCTGGGAAAGCGGCGGCTACATCCACTCGAGATTCAGCGGCCGCACAGACTGTGCCGACGAAGTGATCGAGACCATGAAGACCGGCAAGCCGCAGGTGATTTTACCGTGTTACGGCGACCGCATCTTCGCGCAGACCCAGGACCACGAGATGGCGTTCAGCTTCCCGTACGGGTTCGGCCAGACGCTGGTGGACGGGCTGGAGGGCACGCACAAGGGCGGCGTGCGCTACCCGATCCCGAACTACCTGCGCTACACGGGCAGCTTCCCGCCCAGCTACGAAGAGCTGCGCAAGTACTGGCCCGAGTAGGGGCGGCCCTATGTGGCCGCCCCCTTCGGGGGATGGCAAGCCCATGAATCACGAGCGCCCTCAACGCAAATCGCCCCGCCGACCGCTGTTCGATTATCGTTCAATGGGCAGCTACTTCGTCACGCCCGTCGTGCAAGGCAGGCTGCACTTGTTCGGCACGGTGGTTGACGGCGTCATGGTCCCCAACGCTGCAGGTAAGATGGTGCTGGATTGGTGGGCGAAGCTGCCATCCAAATTCGAACGTGTCGAACTGGGCGCATACACCGCGATGCCCAACCACTTCCACGGCATCATCAACCTGAACGGCACGCTGGAACGGGATACTCCATCTCTGTCTGACGTGATGGGCTGGTTCATGACCATGACGACCAATGCCTACATCCGCGGCGTGAAAGAGTCCGGTTGGCAGCGGTTTTACGGGCGACTTTGGCAGCGCAGCTTTCACGACCACATCATCCGCCGGCCAGGCAGCCGTTCCAGGAT
>JAANMX010000179.1_pt1 | contig 82447 bp, 63 predicted proteins | sample 7279681 | NCBI WGS metagenome assembly JAANMX01 (sample SAMN14094542, study PRJNA606508) | bioreactor metagenome | isolation source: A lab-scale SPAN reactor treating ammonium-rich wastewater day 351 | place: Ireland: Galway | collected 2018-01-01
AGGCCAACCTCAAAAAGTAGCCTGGTTGGCAATGAAAAACTCCACGATTAGCGTTGCCAGGACAGGCCAGGCAATCAGCCATCGGTCCCCATGGCTGCAATGAAAACGCAGCGCGAGCGAATGAGGGATCAGTCGCGCATGAATGGATAACCATTAACCTGAGAGAGGTGCTCAAGCCATGAAGAACTTGTTGGTGGGTTTGTTTTTGTTGTTGCTCCTCGTCGGCGGCATCGGCCTTTATCGCGGCTGGTTCACTGTCGAAGTGGATCAGGACAAGATCAAAAAAGACGCCGATACCAGCATTCAAAAGGCCAAGGAGATCGGCAAGGATATCAAAGATCGCGTGACCGGCACCAAACCGGCCAATGCGGAAACCAAGCCGGAATTGGATAGCCCCAAGCCGAACAATTCCTGATCTTCATGCCGCCGCTTTCGCAGCAATACTTTGCCAACGACCCGGTCATGATTTGATCGGGTCTAATTTTTTTAACATTGGCCACTCCGCAAAATCCTGCTTTTCGGGCCGAATCTCATGAGGAATTCGTCGGCCATGAAGTATAATCGCCACCAATCTCGCTGCTATCGTCGTATCACATGTTAAAGCTCGTGAATCGAGGTTGGCCATGCGCAAAACACTCGCATTATTGAACGATGGGTTCATTTCCCTATGTCGTTCTGCTCCAGCGTCGTTCAACAAGGGAACAGGCCGAAAGACGACCATGATCCAGCGCCTGGCCGGCGTGGTGATCTTGCTTTTCCTTTTGCCGATATGTCATGGTCTCCGCTCCCATGCGGCGCAGGATGCTGCCTCGACTTCCACAGCAGCCAAGTCAACTGAAGCGAAGACCGCGGCGACCCTGGAGCCTGCCGTTCTGTTCAAGAACATGCGGGCCAGGCACATCGGTCCCTCCTCCATGAGCGGGCGCGTGACCGGGGTGGCCGTCGATCCGCAGCGATCGAGCACCATTTACGTGGCCTCGGCTTCGGGCGGCGTTTGGAAATCCGTGAACAACGGCACGACCTGGTCGCCGATCTTCGAACAGGAAGGTTCCGCCTCCATCGGCGCCATCGCCGTGTCTGCCTCCAAGCCTGACGTGGTATGGGTGGGGACGGGAGAAGCCAATGCGCGCAACAGCGTCTCGTGGGGCGATGGGATCTACAAATCCACCGATGGCGGAAAAAGCTGGAAGAACATGGGGCTGAAGGAATCTCATCACATCGCGGCCATCGTGATCCATCCGACAGACCCCGACGTGGTCTATGTCGGCAGCCTGGGACGCTTCTGGGGGCCGAACAAGGAACGCGGCATCTTCAAAACCACGGATGGCGGCGCCACTTGGGAAGCCTGCCTTACGATCGATGAAGATTGTGGCTGCGTCGACATCAGGATGGACCCCAGCGACTCGGACACCCTGTGGGCGGCCATGTACGCCGTTCGGCGGGATGGCTTCTCGGGGGGCGACCCGGCCGTGATGCAGTTTCATGAGACGGCGGGCATTTACAAAACCACGGACGCCGGGAAAACCTGGAAGAAAATGACCCAGGGTCTGCCTTCGGGGAAACTCGGCCGCATCGGGCTGGAAGTGTACCTGAAGGACCCCAAAACCCTGTTCGCCGTGGTGCAAACCGAAAAAACGAACATTCGGCAGGTGGCGGGACAACCGCAACGAAAGAACTCTGACAACGTCGACGTCGGCGGCATCTTTCGCTCCGACGACGGCGGCGAGAGTTGGCGGAAGCTCAACGATCTGTGCCCCCGGCCATTTTACTTTAGCAAGATTCGCGTCGACCCCACCAATGACCAGCGGGTTTGGGTTTGCGGCATTCCCCTGTTTCGTTCCGTGGATGGCGGGCAGAATTTCACTCCCGACGGCGCGCCCCGCGTGCATGCCGACCACCATGCCATGTGGATCGATCCCCAAAATCCGGAGCGGTTGATCCTCGGATGCGATGGCGGCCTCTACATGAGCTATGATCGCGGGGCCACCTGGGCGTTCATGGAGCAATTGCCGATCAGCCAGTTTTATGGCGTGGCAGTGGACATGCGCCGGCCCTATTACGTGTATGGCGGCCTGCAGGACAATGGCTCCTGGGGCGGTCCCAGCGCGACCCGCCTCAACATCGGCATCGGCAGTTTTGAATGGTATCGCATCGGCGGCGGAGATGGGTTTCAATGCCAGGTGGACCCCACGGATTGGCGCGTGGTCTACGGCGAATCCCAATACGGCAACCTGTATCGCCTCAATGTCGCCACGGGAGAGACGCGAACGATTCGGCCGCGCGTTCCCGAAGGGACGCCGCTGCGCTTCAACTGGAATTCGCCGATGCTGCTGTCGCCGCACAATCCCCGAACGCTTTACTACGGGGGCAGTTATCTCTTTCGCTCCATGGATCGCGGCGATAACTGGCAGAAAATCAGCGGCGACCTGACCCGCGGCAACCGCGGCTCCTTGACCACGATCTCCGAATCGCCGATCACGCCCGGATTGATCTGGGTGGGCAGCGACGATGGCAAGGTGCACATGACACGCGATGGGGGCGTCTCCTGGGTTGACCTTAGCGAGAAAATCACAGCCTTACCCCAAGAGCGGACGGTCAGCCGACTGGTCGCCTCGGCGTTTGCCCCGGGTACGTGTTACGTCGCCATGGATCGCCACCGCAATGACGACTATCAGCCCTACATATTCAAAACGACCGATTACGGCTCCACCTGGACGCCCTTGCATGATGGCCTGCCGGACAATGGATCGGTGCACGTGATCCGCGAGGATCGGCGGAATCGCAACCTGCTCTTCTGCGGCACGGAGTTTGGCCTGTTCGTGAGCTTGGACGGCGGCCGCCAATGGCAGCCGCTCCGCGCCGGCATGCCTACCGTCGCCGTGCATGACTTGGTCATCCATCCGCGCGATCAGGAATTGGTGATAGGCACCCACGGTCGCGGCGTTTACATTATCGACATTGCCGTTCTGCAAGAATTCACCTCGGAAATCGCGGCCAAGTCTTCGCATCTGTTCACGCCCAAGACCGCCTGGCTGTATCGCACCCGCCCTTCGCCCAACTTGACCGGTGCGCGTCACTTCACGGCCAGCAATCCGCCCTTTGGAGCCGCGATCGGCTATTACATCCAGGACAAGGGCATTGCTACGGGGAAGATCACCATCACGGATGCCCTGGGCAATCGCATGGCGGAGTTCAACTGCAGCCAGGAGCCAGGCATCCACTTTGTCACGTGGAATCTTCGGCGGCAAGTTCAACCCACGACGGCGCGCGCGGAAGGGACCGCTCCTCGTTCGACCGCGCCGACGACGCCCACGCCGACGCAACCGCGAAGGCCGCCCCAGCGCCAAGCTCCGCTCGTGCCGCCTGGCGATTACGTGGTGCGCATGACCATCGGCGACACGGAAGTCTTGAGGCGGCTGCGCGTCGAAGCGGAGGATCTCACGCGAGGCGATGAAATCATGGAATTCGATGACGAGGTCGATGATCGTTGATCGGCATGCGTGACGGTGCTGTCTCGTTACAAACAACCACCTTTCCATTAGCCCTGGCTCACCGACTCACCCGGTGGGCCAGTTTTTTATTCCGGTCATTGAGCAGGAAATAGAGGCGCGGAAAACGAGTCCGTCTTGCGAAAACAACCCATCTGTTATAGAAGAATACTTGACAAGGAAGAGCTTTGAGGAATCAGCATGAGGCTGGCGTTTCTCTCCCAAAATGCATGTCAGGGTGATGCGGTCGGGGACCAGCTTCGCGGCAAAGTCCAGGCGTCCCGCGCCGCGGGGCATGAAGTCCGCCTCTTTCTCAGTCACGATGGGCGATTGCATTCGGATTTGGCCGAGCATTCGTTTGTCGGCTCGGCCCATGAGCTTTGGCGCAGCCCACGCGAGAAGGAATACCTGCTCGAAGCGGATCGCATTCACGTTGAATACGCCGGTGATTATGATTTGCTGACGCTGCTGCCGAACTTGGCACGCCGGGCCAAGTGCATTACGTTTGACTACCATGGCGTGACGCCGTCTCATCTGTGGAGTCCCGGCGGACAAGCCAGCTCATCCGTGGCCGCGGAGCACCGATGCTTGGTCTGGTGCGCTCAAGGGGCCATCGTCCATAGCCGCTTCGCGTCCCGTGAACTGCATGAGGCCACGGGGTATCCGCTGGACCGCATTCATCGCTTGCCGTGTTTTATCCCTGATGAAGGTTCCACGGCTCATTGTTCGTTGCCTCGCCACGACGTTCGTGGACCGTTGGGATTGAGCCAGGCTCGTGTGCTATTGTTCGTCGGCCGATTGGCGGCGAATAAGCGCATTCCCACGGCGATCCAGGCGTTGGCCGCCTGCCGAGACGAACCACCGCCGCTTCATTTGGTCCTGATAGGCCCGCAATCGGACATTTATGCGATGGAAAAGGAGGCCTGTGCCAGGCTGGCCAGGCAACTGGGAGTAGACGAGCGGGTGCATTTCCTGGGGTCGGTGTCCGGATCCGTCCTTTCCTCCTGGTATCGCTCAGCCGATGCGTTGATCCTGCCATCCAGCCACGAGTGTTTTGGCCTGCCCGTCTTGGAAGCCATGCGGCACGGGTTGCCCGTCATAGCCAGTCGAGCGGGAGCGTTGCCCGAGACCGTGGGGTCGGCGGGATTAACGTTCCACACGGACGACGTCGACGATCTTGTTCGGCAATGGCGGCGCATTGAAGCGCCTCCGATGCGTCGGCGGAGCGAGGATCAATTCAACGTGGCGGTCGTAGCGCCGCGCTGGGGCGCTAAGATTGTGGGTGGAGCGGAAGCCTCGATCCGAAAAATGGCCCTGTCCTTGCAGCGGGCGGGGCATGCCGTGGAAGTATTCACGACGTGCGCGAAGCAAGCTGGACCTTGGCGCAATGAATTGCCTCCACAAACTCTGCACGAAGACGGTCTGCTGGTGCATCGTCTGCCGCTGGACGCTCATGACGCGGAGCGGCATGACGCGATCCATGAACGCCTCCGAAGGCGTGAGACTTTGTCGCCAGCGGAAGAGGAAGACTATTTAACGCACTCCGTGAATAGCAGGGCGATCTTGCAGCAATTGACCGAGAGAACCGAAGAATGGGATGCCATTCTCGTCGGTCCTTACCTCTACGGCTTGACGCATCAGGTCGCGGAGCATTTTCGGGACAGGGTCTTGCTCGTTCCCTGCTTTCATGACGAACCCTTGGCCTACTTGCAATGCTTTCAACGGACCTACGCCTCGGTCGGCGGCATCCTGTTCCATACGCGAGCCGAGCAGTCATTCACCGAAGCCATCCTGGGCATCAATCACCCGCGTGCCATGATTCTGGGGACCCATCTATCGAGTCCCGTTGGGCAGGGACAAAAAGCGCAAGTACCGCCTGAGTTAGGTCGTGAATACGTGGTTTATTGCGGACGTTACTGCGCGGAGAAAGGACTGGATCGCCTGATCGAGTATGGCCGCCGATATGCCCAAGAACATCCACGATTTCGCTTAGTCTGCATCGGGCAGGGGAGTATGCCCTTGCCCAAGGAGCCTTGGCTGGTCAACTTCGGTTGGGTCAGCGACGCCGACAAGCAAGATATCCTGGCGGGGGCCAAGGCGCTGGTGCAACTGTCGCCCCATGAGTCGCTCTCCCTGGTGCTGCTGGAAGCATGGGCGGAAGGCACGCCCGTGGTCGGCTGGCGCGGGTGCGAAGTCGTCGTGGATCAAATTGAACAGGCGGACGGCGGCTGGCTGGTGCATGACTTCGCCAGCTTTGCCCGAGCCATGGATGCGATCTGGAGCGATGAGCAACTCCGACGCCAGAAAGGGGAAGCTGGCCGGCGTTTTGTCCAAGAACATTACCTTGATGCCGATCGATACCAGGCCAAGTTGACAATGGCGATGCAATCACTCTACCAACCTCTGCGCGGGCAGATGATCGCAAAGGGATATGAACGAGCCGATGCATTCACTTATGCCAAATGGTCGCCGCGATGGCTGCGGTTGATCGCCGAGCAACATCATGCGCCATTATTTGACAGACGCTGTGAGCTACACTTCGAAGCGTTGATCCAGCCCATACGCTGGTGGGTGGGGAGCGGCGATCACGTCATGGCCCTTGCCGTAACCAATCGGGGCCAGGTGCCTTGGGTGGGGAAAGGGGCGTTTCGCGATAGCCTATGGAGCCAAGTCTTTAGCGAGGAAGGCCGACCCGTTGAAAAGGCAAGGCAGGTGGAATGGGATAGATGCTTGTGCCCTGGACAGCGCGATGTTCTTTTACTTCCCGTCAAGGTTCCTCGAGATCCAGGCTCATATCGCTTATCAATTACTTGGCGGGATCATGCCGGTCGGGCCGCCATGTATTCGCAGACGATCCCCGTGGAAGTTGCGGCAACGCAGCAGGCTATTTCAGGAGGCGAGGTATTGGAACTGATCGATTTAGCCAGGCAATCCCTGGTCTTGGCCCATGAGCAGGCCAAACTGCCCGATGAATACGTCGATATCACCGAGGGATCCTTCGCACCCCTCAAAAAATGGGTCAAAAGGAAAATCCTGCACAACTTTCGCAAGGCCTATGTCGACGTCATTTCCCGGCAACAATCGCGATTCAATGAACAAGTCATGAAGGTTCTCCAACAACTCATGGACAGCTTGACAACCATCCAGCATGGGGTATATCAGCCGGTTCCATCTCGAGATGAGTGGAAACGATGGCGGCAGAAACACGCCAGGCTCAAAGCCAGGGTTCGCCGGCTCACGGAACGTTTGGAAGCCCTGGAAATGGAACTGGCCGATGTCAAGGGGAGATGAGCAGGAGGCTCAACATGCGTTGTGTCGTGACCGGAGCGGCTGGATTCATCGGTTCCCATCTCTGCGAGCGGTTGCTGCACCTCGGGCATGAGGTGGTCGGTCTCGATGCCTTCATTCCCTATTATCCGAAAGAAATCAAGGAACAGAATCTGCGCGGGTTGCGCCGCCATCCCCGCTTTCGCATGCACGCCGTGGATTTACGACGGGATGAATTCGATGATTGCCTGCAAGGTGCGGAGGTCGTCATTCATCTGGCCGCCATGCCGGGGCTGGTGCAAAGTTGGACCGACTTCGATACCTACATGACTTGCAACGTTCAGGCCACCCAGCGACTCCTCGAAGCCGTCCAGCGGCTGGGACATGGGTTATGGCGTTTCATTCTCGGGTCCACCTCCTCGGTCTACGGCAAATTCGCTTCGGGGGATGAAACCCTCCCGACCCGGCCGGTTTCGCCCTATGGCGTGACGAAACTGGCGGCGGAACATCTGTGCCGCGCGGCCATGGAGATCGAGGATTTGCCCTTGGTGGTGCTGCGTTTCTTTTCGGTCTACGGCCCCCGCCAACGTCCCGACATGGCCTATCACCGCTTCATCGATGCCATTCAAAGAGGCATGGAAATTCAGATTTGCGGGGATGGCATGCAAGTCCGGGGCAACACCTTCGTCATGGATTGCGTGGAAGCCATCATCGCCTCGTTCATGGGGCACGTGGGCGAAACGTACAACATCGGCGGCGGGGAAACCGCCACCCTCTGGGACATCATCAGCCGGTTGGAACGGATCGCGGGCCGCAAGGTCAAGACGCAGCGCGTCAGCGAGCGGCCGGGCGATCAACGGTACACGTTTGCCGACACGACCAAGCTACAACGACACGTGGGTTGGCAGCCCAAGACGAGCCTCGATGAGGGCTTGGCGCTGCAATGGCGCTGGCAATTGGACAGCCGCACACAGCCCCGGGGCGTCAAGGAAGCCGCCTAGGCAAGTCGTAACGGATTTCTCGACTCTGAGCGAGAACCCGATCCTGCCTGTAACCGTCCTATCTTTGTGCGTCGAGGCCAAGAATTTGAACTTCTTGGCCTTTGCGGTTTTTTCTAGGATAGAATGTTGGCATGCTCTGTTGCTGAGGACGCTGGCATGACGTTGCAAATTGCGGCCGCCTGGCCCACGACCCGCATCCACGTGGCTGAGAAACTCGGTCCGGATGCCCCGCGTCCGCCGCGCAAACACAAAGTCATTGCCGTCATGCCGGCCTTGAACGCCGAAAAAACGCTGCCCGCCACGGTGGCGGATATCCCCGCCGGTTGCGTCGACAAGATCATTTTGGTCGACGATGGCAGCCGTGACCAAACCGTGGCTTTGGCCAGGTCGATGGGGTTGGACGTCATTGTCCATCCGGAAAACCGGGGCTACGGCGGGAATCAGAAAACGTGCTACAAGCATGCTTTGGCCGAGGGGGCGGACATCATCGTCATGATCCACCCGGACTACCAGTATGACAGCCGGGTGATTCCTCATGCGGTTGGCATCATCGAACTGGGCATTTGCGACATCGTGTTGGGCAGCCGCATTCGCTCTCGTGAAGAAGCCCTGGCAGGGGGGATGCCGCTTTACAAATACATTGCCAATCGCGGCTTGACCGCTTTCGAGAACGTTGCCTTGGGCCAGAACCTGGCGGATTTTCACAGCGGTTTTCGGGTCTATCGCCGTTCGGTTTTGGAGACGATTCCCTACGACAAAAACTCGGATGACTTCGTGTTTGACAGTCAATTCTTGGCCCAAGCCGTGCACTTTAATTTTCGTCTGGGAGACATTCCTGTTCCGGTTCGTTATTTCAAGGAAGCCAGCAGCATCAATTTCAAACGCAGCGTTCGCTATGGTCTGGCGACGGTGATGACGATTGGACAATTTTGGTTGAACCGACTAGGAATATATAAATCATCGCTGTTTCAGCTTCATTCGTCCCACTCTTCCTCAAAGCGCTAACGGGCCTTGGAGAGGTGACCGAGAGGCCGAAGGTGCAGCACTGGAAATGCTGTGTGGGGTAACACCCACCGCGGGTTCGAATCCCGCCCTCTCCGCTCGACCCTGGAAGCCACCTTCCAGGGTTTTTTTCATGACCCCAAGCCCATCGCGAAAATCTATTGGCACGAAGCGGAACAAGGTGCAAATGATGGATGGTAAAGATTTCCTAGATTTCCTAGATTGCCAATAATTCATCTTGTGGCCGGTTGATCTCGTCGAATTGGTTCCATTAATCCTTGCAATCAATCTATCCCATCTTTACCATCTTCTCTGGATGAACTCATTGATCACCCAGGGCCTATGGCCGGATTGTAGGTCATTTCAGAGAAGGAGTTGAATTCATGTACAGTTTGCTCATGGTCGCCGCCTTATCCACCGGCATGTCCGCGCAGGATTGCTTTAAGCTCCGCTGTTGGGGACGCTGCAGCGGCAGTTCCTGCTATGCTGCCTGCTCCTGCTGGGGCTGTTCGGGATGTTCGCGGGCTTGTTCGGGATGTTTTGGTTCGCGCTGCTTCTCGCGTTGCAGCGGCACCTGCTATAGCGCATGCTACGGCTGTCAGGGAGTGTATGCTGGTGGATGCTACAGCTCGGCGGCCAGCTATCAGGGCCACGGCTGCTATGGCTGCACGGTCGCTTGCCACGGTGCGATGCCGGTTCAATCCCGCTATCAACCGGAATCGTCCGAGCCGGAAAAGCAACCCACGCAAGGGAAACAGACCTCTTACTATCAGCCCACTTCCGAATCCGCTCGATTGATCATCCATTTGCCCGCGGATGCTCGGCTTTATGTGGATGGCGTGGCCACCCGCACCATGGGCCAGGAAGTTCGCACTTACCGCACTCCGGAACTGGAATACGGTCAAGAATACGTGTACACGCTCAAGATGGAGATCGATCGTGACGGCAAGACCTTGACGGAGACCAAACGCATCTTCGTTCGGGCCGGTCAAGCGAGCGAAGCTCGCTTCGATGAGCCGACGCCGGCTGTGGCCGCGAACTAACGGCGTCGATTGCCGCCTTCTTGAACGTCGGGACCAATGAACGGGCCTCGCCGCCATGGCGTGGTCCGTTTTTTTCTGTTTCACGTCGATAACCAAGATCGGAATGGATAGGCTCCAAAGCGATAGTCATTGCATCAGGACTCATCTGAACGCCTCTTGCCAATGAGCGATGGGCCACTACATTGGCAGTTCAGTGAACGACCGTGAAACCGGAGCCTCTTCCGCAATACAAAGGCCTTTGGAAAGTTGCCATGTCGCACATCGAACGCAAGACGGAGTTGAAACGAAAAAGGCAGCGCAAGCAAAAATTGCAAAAGCTCAAGAAGAAATTGGCCCATGCCAAGAACCCCACCGAGGCGCATGCGGTTGAGCTCAAGATCCATCGCATCAGTCCGTTTTGGCAGCCCCCCGGGGCCGCTGCCGCGGCGTCAGCCCCGTCGTCTGAGAAAAAGTCGCGTTCGAGCAAGAAATCCTAAACATTTATCCCCGATGATACATGAAAAGCCGAGTTTGACGGTGCACGGACACCGATCGACTCGGCTTATCTCATTCCAACTCGGCCCATCCGGTCCTTCCATTAGCCACTCGACATGGCCTAAACAATGCGGTAGGATGCATGACATCTCACCGCAGCGCCCGCCTCTGCTATTACGCGCATTATCCAGATAGGGAGTAATCTTTCATGGGTCGTTTGTATTTGCTCACGCTAGGACTTGCCGCCATTTGCTGGACCTCGCTGGGATGGCCGGTCGAAGCCAACATGGCGGCCGCCGTGCAATGGATTTGGGGACCCAAGGGCGAAAAAACCGTTTACTTTCGCAAAGCGTTCGACATCGACCGGCCCTTCGCCCATCCCACGGATGAAGCGCATCTGGACATCACGGCCGATCGCGGGTTTAAGGTGTGGCTGAATGGCCAAAAAGTGGGCGAGGGCAGCGATGCGAAGCGGGTTTTTCGCTTCGACGTCAACCATCTCACCGTGCCAGGACGGAATGTGATTGCGGTCGAAGCGGAAGGCGGACCCGACGCTCAGGGGTTGCTGGTTCGATTGGGCTACATTCCCAACGGCAGGCAGAAGATGGCGGTGCTCAGCGACGGCACCTGGCGCGCCACGATCCAGGAGCCGGGGGACGATTGGACCTCCGTGCGTTTCAATGATCGCACCTGGTCCAGGGTGCGCGTCCTGGGAGCGTATGGACAAGTGGAACCTTGGAAGCAACTCACGTGGGATGCGGGGGGAGATGACCGCTTCACGGTCCCCCCCGGATTTGTCGTTGAGATAGTGGTTCCTCCCAATCCAAATAAGCAATACCTTCCCGCTCAGTTGCCCTTTTCCTTGATCAACATGGCTTTTGATGCTCAGGGCCGACTGCTGGTGGCCCAGGAACGCGGACCGGTGCTTCTGTGTACCGATCCCGATGAGCAAGGGCAGTTCAAGACCATCAAACCCTACTGCACAGCGATTCAAGGCTGCCAGGGGATGTGCTGGGTCGATGATGCCTTGTTATTGGTGGGCGATGGCCCGAAGGGGACCGGACTATATCGCGTTCGCTGCAAGCCCGGCCAAGACGTCGCGGACCAGGTGGAATCGTTGCATTCCTTCCGCGGCGGCATGGGCGAACATGGGCCTCACGCCATCCTGCATGGGCCGGATGGATGGTTGTACGTGGTCATTGGCAACCACGCCTGGGCCACGCCAAAAACACTGTCTCCGCAATCTCCACTCAGACGCTGGCCCTCGGGGGGCATGGGGCCGGACCAAGGCCAACCCCGCTCGACCGAGGACGTCTTGTTGCCGCGGCTCAATGACGCGCGCGGTCATGCCGCCAACATTCTGGCCCCGGGGGGGACCATTTGGCGCATGGACAAGGAAGGGCAAAACCTGGCCCTTGTTTCCGCAGGCTACCGCAATCATTTCGACGCCGCGTTTACTCGATCCGGCGACCTCATCACTTACGACAGCGACATGGAGTGGGATGAGGGACTGCCCTGGTATCGACCGACGCGCGTCTGCCATGCTTTTTTTGGATCGGATTTCCTATGGCGGACCGGTGCGGCGAATACACCGGACTACTACATCGACAGCTTGGCGCCCTTTGCGGAGTTGGGACGAGGTTCCCCCGTGGGGGTCGAATGTTATCAGCACCATGCCTTTCCCGCGAAATACCATGGGGCCGTGTTCCTTGCGGACTGGTCAGCGGGAGTGATCTATGCCTGGCTCATGGACGGATCGAATCCCAACCGGGGAACGATGGAAAAATTCTGCCTGGGAACGCCGCTCAATATCGTGGACATGGCAGTGGGGCCGGAGGGAGCCTTGTATTTTTGTACGGGCGGCCGCGGTTCGGAGGGGAGTGTCTTTCGCATTCGCCACGTGCCATCGGCCTCGAAGCCAACCGCGACCGGAACGACGCATGCCTGGGCCTCTCCGCTAGACATACCGCAACCCTATTCCGCCTGGGGCAGGGCTCAGTTACGCCATTGGAAAGAGCAACATCCGGATGAGTGGCGAAAATGGCTGGTGAGTGCGGTTCAGGACAACCAGACCGCCTGGCCCTTGCGCGTCAATGCCTTGCATTTCCTGCGCGAGTTGGGGCCGGTGCCAACTGCAGAACAACTTCACCAGTGGGTCCGCGAGTCGACCTCCCCAGAGCTGCGCGCACTACTGCTGGCGGCCATTGGCCAAGACTGGGCCGCATCGCCAGGGAAGGAGCCAACGGCCATCATGGCGATCTTGTCCGAAGGGCTGCGCCATCCCGATCCCCTGGTGCGGCGGCGCGCCTGCGAGGCATTCATGGAAGCGGGGCTCGTCCCCGCCATCGAGCAACTCTGGCCCTGTTTGGGGGACCAGGACCGAGCGGTGCGCACGGTGGCGCGGTTGGTTTTGCAGCGGATTCCCGCACAGGATTGGATTCAGCGCTTGGCAAGCGAACCCAACGACGCCGCGGCCATGGAAGCGATCGTCGCTCTTTACAAGGAAAACGTCGCCAATGACCATGCCAAGGTAATCCTGGAGCGGCTGGCGCGGGTGCGCGTTCCCAGCCAGGATCGGCAAGCTCGACTCAACGAGCTGCGTGTTTGGCAATTGTTGCTGATGCAATTGGCGGAGCCAGACATCAGACCAGCCGCGGAGAAATGGTGGACGCATTTGCTTGAAACATTCCCTGATGCCGATGACGCCATCAGCCGAGAGCAAGCCATCCTGCTCACGCATGGTCGCCGCCTGGGGTGGATCGCTGAGCCGGTGCATCGGCGTATCTGGCAAGCCTTGGAGCGGAAGTCAAACGATCCCGCCATGCAAATCCATTATTTTTATTGCCTCCGTCTGCTGCATCAGGGTTGGTCCTTGCCGGAAAAGAAGGCGCTGCTGGCCTGGTTTCAGACCACAACGCGTTGGCGCGGCGGTTTCAGTTTTGGACCGTTTCTGGAAAACATGCTGGTGGATTGGCAGCGAGCGCTTGAGCCTTCGGATTGGCACGCGCTGCTCGAGGATGCGGATCACCACGCAGCGGCCTTATCCATCTTGCTGCAGCGCATGCCCAAGGACGTCGCCATCGCACCCAAGCCGTTTGTGGAATTGTTCCGGCGCTTGCATCAGCGAGCGGAACAACCTTCAACGTTGAAAGAGGCCTTGGTGATGGCCGTCGCCCAGCAACTGCCCAGTGAAGAAGCTCAAGCCGCCTTGCGGCTCATGGCCGAGTTGGACGACAAGCAGCGCGACGCGGTTGCCCGGGGATTAGCGACCGTTCCTTCTGAGGAAAACTGGCCGTTTCTGGTGCGGGGGTTGCATGCCAATTCACCCTTGATCGCCCTGGACTGTCTGAGGGCGTTGAAGAAGATCCCGAAGCGTCCCAGCCTGGAAGAGCCGGCGCCGTTTCGCGCGGTGTTGACGGCGGCGGCGCGGATCGATCCGAAGGAACGCCGGTTGGCCGTTGAATTATTGCGCGAATGGACGCAAAGAAGGTTCAGTTTGGAAGAGGACGATTGGACGCAGGAGCTGCCCGCTTGGGGGCAATGGTTCGTGCAATCGTTTCCCAAGGACCCCCCCCTGGCGAACGTCAAGGGCTTGACCGCGGAATCGAAATGGAAGTTTGAGGAACTGTTGCAATACCTCGAGCATGATCCCAAAGGCAAGGGGGATCCGGTGCGCGGCAAGGCCGTCTTTACCAAGGCCAACTGCATCAAGTGCCATAAATACGGCAGAGAGGGAGAAGGGATCGGCCCCGACTTGACGAATGTGCGCCAACGCTTCAAACGCGACTATATCCTGGAATCCACGCTTTATCCTTCGAAAGTCATCGCCGACCAATATCGCGGCAGCTTGATCATGACCAAGAAGGGCAAGCAGATCAGCGGCCTGGCAGCGCCGCAAGGGGATACGATGACCATTCTCCAAATCGATGGCACGAAAATCACCCTGGCGAAGGATGAGATCGAGAGCATGGTGTCCTCGACGATCTCGGCGATGCCGGAGCGTTTGCTGGACGATCTGACCTTGGAGGAAATCGCGGATTTATTTGCCTATCTTGAATCCGATCCGGAGAAATAGTCCAACTGGTGCGCCTTTTTCTCTCCCGTTGATCCTGCCCGAACCGTATGATATCACCTGGGATAGGGTCAATGGGACGGACTTTCCACGCGCTGCAAGCTAGGATCACCGAATGTCGCGTAAACCTGTTGTCATGATCACTGGAGCCAATGGGGAGATCGGTCACGGCCTGATCGATCGATTGCACCAAAAAGGCCAGCATTCGATCATCACGCTCGACGTCAACCCCCTGGATGCTCAATTGGCGCGCGTCGTGGCCCAATCGTTTACGGGATCGATCCTGGATGAGCAGTTGCTGGATCGCATCCTGTCCGAATATGAAGTGGATTTGATTTTTCATTTGGCTGCGTTGTTGTCGACACGAAGCGAATTCGCCCCGGCCATGGCTCATCGCGTGAACGTGGAAGGGACGTTGAACCTGCTCGAATTCGCGCAAAAGCAGGGCGAGTCTCACGGCCGCACGGTCATCTTCATGTACCCTTCCTCGATCGCCGCCTATGGCTTGCCCAACTTGCAAGAAAAGGAGCGAGCCGGCAAGGTGAGGGAGGATCAATACAACCATCCCACGACGATGTATGGCTGCAACAAGCTTTACTGCGAGCACCTGGGCCGCTATTACGCGCGCCACTACAAACAGCTTTCCGCGGACCCTGGCGTCGGCAAAGTCGATTTCCGCTGCATCCGATTTCCTGGATTGATCTCGGCGCTGACGGTTCCTTCGGGAGGCACGTCCGATTACGCGCCTGAAATGCTGCATGCCGCCGCAGCTCGCAAGCCGTATGACTGTTTCGTTCGTGATGACACGCGCATCCCGTTCATGGCGATGCCGGACAGCGTGGAAGCCTTGCTGCGATTGGCCCATGCGCCGCGGAGCCGTTTGAGCCAATGCGTCTATAACATTGGCGCTTTCAATCCCTCGGCCGGGGAGTGGCGGGAGATGGTGAAGACCTATTTTCCCGAGGCGCGCATCGCCACGGCGCTGCACGCCCAGCGCCAGGGCATCGTGGATAGCTGGCCCGCCGACGTGGATGACGCCGCCGCCCGCCGCGATTGGGGTTTTGAGAATCAATACGACTTGCACCGCGCCTTTCGCGATTACTTGATTCCCGCGATCACGAAGCGCTATGCGGCGCCGGCGTGATCCCGGGATGGAAGCTCCACCGCTCGAACCTTATCCAAGCATGGGCTTGGTGACGCATCGTCAGCCTTGAGGAAGATCATGGACTCGCCATTACTTGCCATCGTCAAGGAACAACTCGCGCAGATTCGCTCGGCTGGCACCTACAAAAACGAAAGGGTCATCGCCAGCCCCCAAGGAGCGGACATCGACGTGGTCTCCAAGGGCCATGTGATCAATTTCTGCGCTAACAATTACCTGGGGCTGGCGAATCACCCCGAGATCGTCGCCGCCGGCCTGGAGGGATTGAAACAATATGGCATGGGAATGGCGTCCGTGCGCTTCATCTGTGGCACGCAAGCGCCGCACAAGCAGCTCGAGGCGGCCATCGCGCGCTTCTTGGGCAAAGAGGACAGCATTCTCTACAACTCATGCTTCGACGCCAATGGCGGCCTGTTCGAAACCCTCCTGGGGGAAGAAGACGGCATCATCAGCGATGAATTGAACCATGCCAGCATCATCGACGGCATTCGGCTGTGCAAAGCCAAGCGCTACCGCTACAAGCATTCCGACATGGCGGACCTGGATAAAGGGCTGAAAGAACTGTCCTCGTGCCGGCTGCGCATGATCGCCACGGACGGGGTCTTTTCCATGGACGGCGACATCGCCAAGCTGCCGGAAATATGCGACTTGGCCGACCGCCATCAGGCCATCGTCATGATCGATGATTGCCACGCCACGGGCTTTCTGGGAGAACGCGGCCGAGGTTCGCTGGAGGAATGCGGCGTGATGGATCGGGTCGACATCATCACCAGCACGATCGGCAAGACCTTGAGCGGTTCCGTGGGCGGATTCACCGCGGCGCGCAAGGAAGTGGTGGAATTGTTGCGGCAGCGGTCCAGGCCTTATCTCTTTTCCAATGCGATGCCTCCCGCCGTGACCGTGGCCGCGATGAAGGCGCTGGAGATCATCGACCGCTCCGCCGATTTGCGCCATCGGCTCCATGAAAATGCCCGCTTCATGCGCGAGGGTTTGACGAAGGCGGGCTTTACGATCAAGCCAGGCCGTCATCCCATCCTGCCGGTCATGCTGTTCGATGCCAAACTCGCGACGCAGATGGCGGACCGCTTGCTCGACAAGGGCATTTACGTCATTGGCTTCAGCTATCCCGTGGTCCCCATGGGACAAGCCCGCATTCGCATTCAGCTCTCCGCGGCACATACGCCCGATCATTTGCAAAAAGCTCTTCAAGCCTTTATCGAGGTCGGTCGAGAATTGGGGGTCATCCCTCCAGCGTGAAACGGTGAGACGGCATGTTTCTGGACTGCCCATACTGCCGAAGTCGCTTGGAATATTCCAAGGACCCTCCGCGATTTTGCGGTTACTGCGGCAAACCCTTGGGGTCAACGGTCGATTTGCAATCCTCTTCCAGCATGGAAGTGGCGGAAGCCCCCACCATTCTCCCCGCGCCCATGCAAGTCACGCATGGCAACGTGGACGACGGCGACGCCACCCTGGTCAAACCCCCGAACTTGACCAAGGAATTCCACTTCCGGGCGGACCCTGACCTCGTGGGCGGCTATCGCCTGCTGCGCAAATTGGGCGGCGGCGGCATGGGCACCGTTTATGAAGCTCAAGAGCCTGGAACCAAGCGGCGCGTGGCCATCAAGCTCATCTCTCCCGAATTCCTTTCCCATGCCGAATCCCTGGCGCGTTTCCGGCAAGAGGGCAGGCTCGCGAGCCGCTTGGCGCATCCGCGGTGCGTATTCGTCTACAAGGTGGATGAGGATGCGGGCCGGCCCTACATCGTCATGGAGTTGATGCCTGGGAAAACGCTGCTCGAGTTGGTGCGCGAGCGCGGGACGCTTCCGCCCGAGGAAGCCGTTTTGAAAATCTTGGACGTGATCGACGGCCTGCGCGAGGCCCACAAGCTGGGGTTGATTCACCGGGACGTGAAGCCGTCCAACTGTTTTTTGCAGCGTGATGGACGGGTCAAGATCGGCGATTTTGGGCTTTCCAAAACGATTCACATGGCCTCCTCCCATTCCACTCGGACCCCGCTGGAAGACCCCAGCTTGACGAAGACAGGGGCCTTTGTCGGCACGCCGCTTTACGCCGCTCCCGAGCAAGTCAAGGGAGAGAGAGTCGATCAACAAGCGGATGTTTATGCCGTGGCCGCGACGTTGTATTTCCTGCTGACGGGCAAGGCCCCCTTTGAGGGGGCTTCCGACGCCATGGCCACCATGGCCCGCATCGTCTCCGATGATCCCTCCTCGATTCGGGATGTAAGACCCGATGTGTCGGCCACGCTCGACCAGGTCATCCTGCGCGGCCTTGCACGGGACCGCAAGAAACGCTGGAAGGATCTTGACGCCTTTCGGAATGCCTTGCTGCCCTTCTTGCCCAAAGCGACGCCGATCGTCGGGCTAAGTCTGCGTGTCGGTGCCGTCTTGACCGACTTTTTCCTCACCTACTCGATCGTTTGGACGATCGAGTGGCTTTGGGAGTGGGTTCACGTTTATTTCCTGAAGGCATCCGCGACGGCGAGCGCGGATTGGAAACTGCTTGGAAATCCCATTTATGAAGCGATCATCGGCCCTTGGGTCTTGATCTTGTATTTCAGCCTGTGCGAGACCAAATGGGGATGCACGCCGGGGAAATGGCTGACGCGGTTGCGCGTGCACAAGGCCATCAGCGGCGAGAATCCCGCCTTCTTGCAGAGTTTTGGTCGAGCCGCGATCTTTATTTATATCCTGTTGCTTTTAGAGCTGATCTTGCTTGGCTTCATGTACTCACAGCCCAGCGGTCAATTCGCCATGAATGCCGAGCAGCGGAAGCAGATGAACGTCGTCATGATCTGGTTCATTCAATGGCCCAGCCTCTTGGTGGGGGTCCTGTTGCTGTCGATGACGATGAGAAAACGCAATGGTTATCGAGGTCTGCATGAAGTCTTGACGGGAACGCGCGTCGTCGGCCTGCCTTGGCAATGGCAGCCGGAAAAGCTGCGCATGTCTCGGGAATTCCAGCCCAGCGTGGGCGTGACTTCGGGGATGCCGGTGCGCATCGGTCCCTTCGCCATCAAGGGCGTCTTGTCCATGCATGGGAAAAATCAGATTTATGTAGGTCAGGATGAATCGCTGGCTCGGCCGGTGTGGATATGGCAACGGCCGCGATCCGATGCATCTAGTTCCACCCATTCTGCGGTGGATCGCGCGGGCCGGTGGCGCTGGCTTGGCAGCGGCGTGGAAGGCGACCAGGAATGGGATGCCTGGCTGGCGACGAAAGGGACCTTCCTGCGCGACATCATTGCCCAGGATGGCACTCTGTCCTGGCAAGAAGCGCGGCATTTAATGCAAAGTCTCGCCGAGGAATTGTTGGCGGCTTGCAAGGATCATTCCTTGCCCGCGCAGCTCACCCCGGCTCAAGTCTGGGTCCAATCCGATGGCGGCGTCCAAATTCTGGACATTCCCATGGAGTCTGCGGGGGGCGATTCTGGCGCGACTCCGGGTTTGGACGACAATGCCAGGGCCATGTCGTTCTTAAGGCAAATCTTGTTGCTTTCTTTGGAAGGTCAAGTTCGCTCCGTGGAGAGCGCTCATCACCTTCGCGTGGCTCTGCCCGTTCATGCCGACCGCATCGTCAATCGCTTCCTCGGCTACCGCAAGCCGCCGCTCGATCTGGAAGGATTGCTCAAGGTGCTGCAAGAAACGGCGTCCATGCCCACCGAAGTGACTCGGCTGCGCCGCTTGGCGCACTTTTTCCTGCATGGCTTCATTTTGCTCTTCATGATGTCAGTGACTTTTGCTGTCATGCTCCCTTTGATCATGTTCACGGGGATTTCCAAATGGATGCAAAACGACGCCATCAGCATTCAAATCGGTTTTACGGTTCTGTTTGGCCTATTGATTGTGCTCGCCGCCGTATCCGGGGGCGGCGTTTCGTTCAACGTGATGGGCATGGCTCTTTGGAATCGCGCCGGCGGCCCCGCTACGGCGCGCCAGGCAGCTTTGCGGACCTTCGTCGTGGGACTGCCTTTGTATTTGCTGATCTTGATTGACCAGTATTTAACCTATTATTGGTATACGCCTGCCGTCTATCCGATTAAGGTCATCAACAGCAGTTTGATGGGTTTATATGTCTTGGTTCACCTGGGCCTGTTTCTCTGGAAACCATCGGAGTCGTGGCATGATCGCCTGGTGCGCACGGTGGTGGTGCCGAAATAAAGCAGGGGGGGATCGGCAGGAGATGGAATGCAGCGGCGGTCTAGTCGGAGATTACTCCGCGTGAACCGGATAGCCCACGGGGTAGCTGATCAAGCTGCCCAATAGCGAGCCGCCGATGATCGCGGGAATGCTGACGAACAGAATCAACCAAAGCTGTTGCGTCGATTCCCAATTGCGCAAGTGCGTCACATCGAGATTGATCGTATAGAGCAGAGCAAAGCCGGCCACCATTCCCCAAAAACCGCCCAAGATGCCGGGCAAGGGGCGGCGCTGCAAGGCATAGCTGAGCAGCCTGGGCACGCCGCCGAGCAGCAATCCAAAGAAAAAGGGGAAAAGGAGCGGGTAGGGGCTTTTCATCAACCACGCCGCGCCCGCGCTGCCAAGGGTGAGCAGACCGCACACGATCAAGGTGATCGGTTGGGGCGACAGGAAGGCCAGCGTCATGGACGTGGGGATGACGATCAAGGGAAAACCCATTCCCTTCGAGTATTTCATGATCAGCACCGAAGCGAACCCGATCAGGGCGATCGTCACAATTGTGATGGCCGTGACGATCGGGCTGCGCGGGGCCGCCTTGTTCAGCCGCGTCTTGGATTTGGAGGGGCCGACTTCCACACTAGGCGGCTTATAAGCGAGGTCAACAATAGAGGCGTCCTGCAATTCGCCGGGCGTGTGCATTGGAATGACCGGTTCCATGCGTCCGGATTGACGGCCGCCTTCGTGGGCAAGAAACTGGCCCAGGGCCTCGGCCAAGGCATGAGCGGTCATGAAGCGCTCGGTGGGGTCCTTCGCCAGGCAGCGCATGCAAATCTGTTCCAAGTCCTCGGGAATGTTCTCATTGTATTCTCGAGGCGGAACCGGCGGCGAGGAGACGACCTGCAGCATCGTGTCCAGAAACGTCTCTTCCTTAAAGGGGGGGCGACCCGTCAGCAATTCGTAAAGGATCGCTCCCAGCCCATAGACGTCCGTGGCCGCCGACACCGGCAATTTATTGGCTCGTGCTTGTTCGGGCGCCATGTAGCTGGGCGTGCCCAGGATCGTGCCCGTGGCCGTGGCGCTCATTTCTTCGTCGACCCTCTTGGCCAGTCCAAAGTCGGTGATTTTGGGAACGCCCTTGGCCGACAGCAGAATATTGCCTGGCTTGAGATCGCGGTGAATAATGCCATTGTCGTGAGCGACTTGAATGGCTCGCGCCAGAATTTGAATGAGCTGCGCGGCCTGTTTGGGGGGAAGCATGCGGCCTCGCAACTTGCGATCCAGGCTGCCTCCGTCGACGTACTCCATCACCAGGTAGGGCTGATCCTCATATTCCCCCACGTTGTATACCTGGACGATGTTGGGATGATGCAGCCGGCCGACAGCCTCGGCTTCGATTTGAAAGCGCTTCAATTGGGTTTGATCGGCGTGTTTGCCCGATAGGATCATCTTCAAGGCCACCATGCGGCCGAGCTTGGTTTGTTTGGCCTTGTAAATGACGCCCATGTTCCCGCGGCCTAGTTCCCCAACAATTTCAAAGCCAGGGATGTTGACTCGATCCATGGAGAACGGCAGATCGATCTGTGTCGATTGACTGGAGACTGGGCGTGTGGGTTTGGCTTCGGGGTTGTTGGAACCTACCGGCTTATATCCCGTTGATTTGCGCTGTCCAGGCGTGCCCCCGGGCGACCCGCCCTCGGGACGCTTGGGTGAGGATGGTCTTTTATCGGGGGGGACCGGCATGGTATCCTCGGCTGATTCCAGGCTTAAGCCATAATCATATCAGATGGGGTTGGTAAAAGCAAAACTATATCGAATCGCATAAAAAGCTAGTGAATCGAACCGCTCTCACGTTTTGATCAATAGTCGATCCAGCCCCATAGACGTGCCAATTGGAACAGCCAAGGATGCTGCCAAGGATTAATGCCTGGATAAAGCGAACTAAAAAGCGATAGGACGAGCACGATCATTAAAATCATTCGTCCGCTTCTGGATGAGCTGAAGACTCTTAATCCCGGTAAAAGCGACCAAAGGGCGAAGGGAATGAGCCAGATCAGCCAGCGTGGGCCGCACGTCCAACCGCCGTAGTTGTTCGTCTTATAAACATAAAAGCCGAGCACGACCAAGCTCACGATACCGCCTATGACGGCGAGCGCTTGCCAGGTCTTGGGTTGAGCGGCAAACGGTGACTTGTCGCCAAACCAGCCAATCAGGAAGAGTGGCGTCAGACTGTACCAACCATGATGTCCGAAGGTCAGATGGAACAAATAAATGGGCCATGGCTGCTGCAGAGCATCGATCTCTTGGGGGTTGGCCCAGTAAGCGCCCGGAAAGTTGTACCACTCGGTGCCAAACTTGGCATAGGCAGGCTGCCAGGTCCCTAGACTGGCTTTAATCAAACCCGCCTCGGCCACGAGGGGAATGACGCAGCCGCAGCCGTAAAACACGGCCGACAACCAGCCATGCTTCCAAAGAATGTACAACCCCATGAGCGCGGCGAAGCTGGCGGCAGGCAGTTCATTGGCCATGGTGAAACCCGACCAGAAGCCAATCCAAAAACAGTGCCCAAGCCCAGGCGCATCCGCCTTCAAAAACAAATAAATGACCAGTCCCAGGCTCCAAGCGGCGACGGTATGGTTATTCAGCGTGGTTTGAAAGCTGAAGATCAACGTTCCGAGGCCCGCCGCGCTCAACCAGTAAACTTGGACCCAAAGATCGTCGGTGAATCTTTCCAGGAGCAACATCCATCCCCCGAGCACGAAGAGCCAGGGGAATACGTTGAACGTCAGCAACAGGATGCGAAGGATGAGGGGGCGATGGGTTTCCCATTCCAAATGGAATCCGTTCCTGAGCAGGTAGTATTCTCCCGCCACCAGGACCGGCAGCAAGGGGGGTTTGCTGGAATAATACTGCTTGCGCTGCGACACTTCATGAGGTTTGGCTTCGGGATCGGTCCAGACAGGGTTGGGATTCAACACTACGTCGATGGACCCGCGCTTGCCCTGCTCGAACAACAAACCGCGGTCCTCATAACGGCCGTCCGGTCGTTCCCATCGTTCGCCGATGTGAAACGTCCCTTGCTCGACCAAGGCCCGTATCGTCAGGAAGCGCGAACCATCGTTGTCGCCGAAAGGCCGCGTTACTTGCAGAACGCGCGTGATGGAGATGACCGCGATCACGCACAGGACCAGCACCAGGATGGATCGCCGTTGGGTGCGGTCGTGCAAGCTGGGATCAAGGGCCAGCGGTTGGGCCATGAGGTTTTCCATCATGCCAAATTCAAGGTTGCCTAGAAGGGAGTGTATCGGGCTTCGAGGCAGGTTCAACCGGCGCCGGCGGCGTTCGCTCGGCAATGCTGAAAGGCGCGGCCGATTGGCTTGGATTCGCCATGATCAGCTCGGCTAATAACCCCATCGACATTAGTTGCGCGCCAAGGAGAAAGCTGGCCACGGAGTAGAGCAGGAGAGGGCGGGTGTGCAGCGGGTCGTAAGCATCGGGCCGAGAAAGTCTCAAGAACCATATGACCATCAAATACAACATGCCGACGAAGCCAAGGGCAAAGGCCAGCAAGCCGGTGTAACCAAGCAGGTGCTGCGGACGATGGCGGTAGTCGGTCAGAAACTTGACGGTGAGCAAATCCAGGAAACCGCGGGTGAAACGTTCCATGCCGTACTTGGATCGGCCAAAGCGGCGCGGCCGATGCTGAATGGGCATTTCCCCGACGCGATAACCCCGGGCATGGGCCAAAACGGGTATGAAACGATGCAACTCGCCGTAGAGCCGAATCTCTTGGAACACCTCCTTGCGATACAACTTCATGCCGCAGTTATGATCGTGCAGTTTCAGCCCGGTGAATCGGCTAACGACGAAATTGAAGAGTTTGCTTGGCCAGACCTTGTGCCAGGGGTCCTGCCGATGTTGTTTCCAGCCGCTTACCACGTCTAATGAATTCCCCAGGGCGTTGAGGAATCGCGGAATCTCCAAGGGATCGTCTTGCAAATCGGCGTCCATGGTGAGGATCATCGAGCCGCGGGCCGCTTGCACGCCGGCCAGGATTGCGGCTGCCTTGCCGAAATTGCGGCGAAATCTGATGCCCTGCAGCCGCGGCCGGGTGGAAGCGCCATCCTGGATGACGCGCCAAGTCCCATCCGTGCTGCCATCGTCGATCAACAGGAGTTCCCACTCCATGGTCAAAGGCGCCATGGCCGCATCGATTTCCCGGATCAATTGAGGAAGGCTTTCTCCCTCATTGTAAGCAGGGATGATGATCGATAGCTGCATCAATGATGAGGAAGGAGTATGCGTCTCAGTCATAGCAATCGAATGAGAACCACGGTCGTGTTATCTTGACCATCGTTGAGGTTGGCCAAGTTGATCAAACGCCTGGCGCCTTGCTCCGCGGAAGCGGCGCGGGCAATGACCTGGGTTAAGGTTTCGTGGTCCACGTGGTTGTTGAGGCCGTCCGTGCAAATGAGGACCGAGTCGCCGGGGTGCAAGTCCACGTGATAAGTCAATGGTTCGACGATGGATAAACCCCCCAGGGCTTGCTGCAGTTCGTTTCTGCGCGGATGATGCATTGCTTCTTCTTCTGTCAAATGTCCCAGTTCGACCAGGCGGTAGACCAAAGTCTGGTCGCGCGTCACCAACCGCAACTGGCCCCTGGAGAAGTGGTAGGTTCGACTATCCCCGACGTGGGCGACGAAGAGATCGCGGCCGCGAAGGTAAACGACTTCCGCCGTGCAGCCCATGCCATGAAAGCGATGCGACGGCTCGCGGGCGGATTCATAGATGACGCGATTGGCCTCGGACAATGCACTGACCATTTGTGCGAGGATCGCCCCTGGAGAGGCATCCAGCGACTGGTCCATGGAAGTGGTGATCAAGGATTGAAACGGGGGCTGCGCGAGCAGTTGTCCGCGCAAGGTGTCGATGGCCAAGGCGCTGGCGACCTCGCCAGCTTCGCATCCTCCCATGCCGTCCGTCAAGAGGATGAGAGCTTGGTCATGAAGTTCATCTTGCCGCGAGTGGGTGGAATGAATGACCTCGAAGGCGTCCTCATTCGCGGAACGAACCAGGCCCGTGCTGGTCCAGCAGCCGATCTCCAAGCGCACTCGATCGAGGACGGGGGCCGCGGCTCGCAAAACTTCCTTTAACTCCAAGAAGCCCGTGGGATCGACGTGGGCATGGTCCTCCGTCGGAAAGCGGCGGTTGATTTCGCGCGCAAATGTTTTCATGACGATTCGCGCCATCATCGGATGAGCGTCGGGGAAGCGATCGACAAAAGGTTTGGGAACGCCTTGCATTTCGAAATCCATTTCCGTTAATTCCCGGCCCAGGTACAAGGCGTAGATCAAGGCTCCGAATCCATAGAGGTCGGCTCGAGCATCCGCCCGGCCGGGGAACAAGATCAACTCGGGCGCGGTATAAAGGTTGGCCTGAATCGGCGCCAGATCGGGCAAGGGCAGGGGTAGCAAATCACCCAGATCCGCCAAGACGAGTTGTTGGTCGTTGGTGAGCACGAGCAGTTCAGGCCGCAAGCCGTCAATGATGCCCCCCTTGAGATGGAGTTGGTGGAGCGTCTCCGTCAGTTGGATGAGCCAATGCACGCGCTCTTGCATCGAATAGGCTGGATCATCCCAGGCGTCCCAAAGCGATCGTCCGGGCGTGACTTCCGTGACCAGAAAATCAAGATCCCCTTCCGCGAATTGATCGAGCAGACGCGGCAGCCCGGGAATGGACCTATCTGTGAGCAGTTGCCTCTCCCAATTGATGCAAGGCCACCTCACAAAGCGCTGATCTAAAGCGGATTCGCGAATAATGACGGTGCTCGAGTCGCGGTTCGGTTCCGATTGGCCCAATTCGACGGACGGATCCGGCTCGGCTGGAGCGGCATTATGGGGCGTGGTGCGCGGACCGGCCAAGAGGATCACGTTGGGATGGGCGGATTCAGGGTTGATGCATCGGGCCAGGTAGCGCGATAGGCCAGGTCGGCAAGGCAGCCCGCGAATGATTTCATATTCATGGACCACTTGGCCGATGGGAAGCGTCGCGGACGAGAAAATCGTGAAGGAGGATGGCAAGGCGTTCGCGTCCGGATATTGCCAACCACATTCGCCGCAGTAGGGACTTTCCTCGATCCGGGGAGATTGACACACGGCGCAACTCTTGATCGGCTCTGCCCTGGTCGGCGGCACCACGGGCATTTCATCGGTGGAAGCCTGACCCGGCGTCTCACGCAGATCGGAATGAAGCGATGGGACCGTGTCGACTTCGCTTTTATGGGGCAGCTTGGGCGAGGTTGAATCAGACGCTGGAGGAACCGGTTCATCGTCGAAGCGGGGCATCATTTCCGAAGGCGATCCAGGCTTGGCGGGATTGTTGCCATCAGGTGGAAGGTTGGTCATGGCGCCTCGGTTCCCCCTCCAAAAGCGCGACCAGAACCCCCCCAAACGTCCCGTAAGCTTTGGATCGTTGGGGAACGTCATGCGCGACACCTCGCTTCAGCGTAAACGCGAACCACATTGCGTGCAAAAACGACTGCCCATGCGGTTCATTTTACCACATGCCGAACAGGGAGGCATGGGATCGGTCAAAGGACTGGCACATTGCCGGCAATAGGGCTCTCGAGCCGCGTTGAGAAATCGGCACATCGGGCAGGACCATTGCCTGGTGATGCCGAGCTGGCTCAAGTCTTTCTTGATTTCCTTTGCCGAGAAATAGCGGTCGTTCAAATCTTCCGACAGGTTGATTTGGATCAATTCATAGAGCCAATGATAGGCTGGCGGCAACGCGCCGTTCTTGCCCATCAAGCGATCGCGCAACTCCAAGGCGGTGTAGTGGCCCTCCGGGGCCTTGCCCGTGAGCAGGTGGTACAGCGTGCCGGCCAGGGCGAAGAGGTCGCTGCGAATTTCGGGCTTGCCCACGATTTGTTCGGGGGGAGCATAGCCTTCGGTGAAGACGCGGGTCTTGGCGGCAATCCGGGTTTTGCTGGATTTGCCGAGGTCGCGGGCCGTTCCGAAATCGATCAGTTTGATGCTCCGTCCATCCTCCAGCAGCATGATGTTGTCCGGCTTCAAGTCGCGGTGGATGATGGGAGGCTGTTGATCGTGCAGCAGCGCCAACACGTCGCAAATCTGCTTGCCCCAGTCGATGACCAAGGATTCGGGGAAGGGGCGGTGATCTTGCGCTTCCAGCACCTTGAGCAAATCGCGGCCGGGAATGTATTCCATGATCAGATGCGCGGCAGTGCCTTGCTTGATGAAATCGTGGAAGCGCGGCACGATCGGCGACCCGGCGAGGAGTTTCAAGATTTCCGCTTCGCGCTCGAAAAACTGCAGCCGAATCTGGAACTCATCGCCATCGGCGGCGATCATGTCCTTGATGGCGACCCGGCGTCGAGCTTGAACGTCCTCGCCCAGATACACCGCGCCGAAGCCGCCCATGGCAATGAGTTGATCGACGCGGTAGCGGCCGTGCAGCATCGTCCCCGGCGCGGTCGGCAGCAAAATGTGACAGCGCTGGCAATAACGCTCGGTAGGCGCGTTGGCCACGCCGCAGGCAGGGTTGCCGCAGATGAGGGGCTGTTCGTCGGTTTCCAGAATGCTGATCTGACCTTGTTTAACCCATCCACAATCCGCACAAAGGGTTTGGCCAGGTCTCAAGGACGCTCGGCAGGTCGGGCAGTGGGTGATCACGACGCTCGAACTGGAACCTGAAACGGCTGAGGCGGCGGATGACGGCTTGGACGAAGCCAAACGGTTGATGCTGGAGGTTGCGGCGGAAGGGGACTTCAAATGCGTGGGGGGTTCGACGGCATCGCGCCGTGCGAGGAACACCTGTTGGCAATGCGGGCAGCGAACGAGCTTGTCCGCAAAGGCATCGGGCACTTGAGCGAGTTTCTGGCAATGGATGCAGCGCGTCACCACGGCCATGTCATTTCCTCAGGGTCAGGCATTCAAGCGTCCAAGTTGGCATCGAGATGATGTTCATTATTTGAGTGAACGCCGGCGTCGATCATTAAGCCGGCGAGTCGCGTCATGGGTTACAGTTTGAGGCGAAGCTGGACCGTGCCGATTTGGATCACGTCGCCAATTTGCAACGCCCGCTTTTGATTGGGATAGACCCGCGTTCGATTCACGAACGTGCCATTGGAGCTATTCAAGTCCTCGATGACCAAGAAACCTGAATTGAAATGGATGACGGCGTGCTGCCGCGACGACCAAATGCGATCGGGCGGCTCTTGATCCTCCAGATCGATGTCCACGGGCTTTTCATCGGTTCGCCCGACAAAATTTTCCCCTTCAAAGATGGGATACTCGGCATGGATGCGCAAGCCTCTTACGACCACGAGCTTGGGCTTGGCGTCGGTCGGCAACGGCACAACGGTCGGTTCCTCGGAAGGCGGGGTCGCCGTCGCGGTCGATCCAGATGAGGCAGTCGAACTGAGCGAAACCGTTCCTGGCGGCAGCGTGTCGGCGATGGCGGATGCCACGGGAGCGCCGTGCAGCGTGTCACTAACGGACCTGACAGCTTCCGATTCAGCAGGCGGCGCCGACGGTTCCGCAGCGGCCACGGGTTCGGCCATGGGCACCGCATTGGCTTGAACCACGGCCAGGTCCGATTTGCATTGCTCGCAGAACAGGGTGCCTTCTTCGTTGTCGTAACCACAATAAGGGCATTTCATCATGGGACAATCCTCTCATGCCGTTCAGGTATAGGGTGCTTGAGGATGATCCAGGGGCCGCAAGACCGGCGAACAACCTTCAAGGGGGCGTCCGCCATCGCTAGCCTGTTTGGATCGCCTCAAGGGCGTCTCAAAGGGGCATTTCATCGGCCAAACGAGCACAATCCTCCAGCGCCAGTTGGGTTTTTCGGGAGACGTTGCCGCCAATGTTCATTTCTTGCAACACTTGCCTGGCCAACATGGTTTTCTTGGCGCCGCGCGGCCCCATCAGTTCGCCCTTCTTCTCGATGCTCGTGGCCAGGCGTTGGACTTCGTTTGGATTCGCGTCGCTGATGGCTTGTTGCAAGCTGCGATTCATCTCGAAGATTTGCACTTCGTCGATGTGCTTGGCCACTTCCGCGTTGATGTAGCTCGGACTTTCGAGTGAATAAACGATTTGCAGCGGAACCTGTCCCGAAACCTCCGCGCCCGACCGCGTGGAGTAGGTCAGCTCGATCTGCGCGAGCACGTAGCTGCCGTCGGGGCGCGCGGGCAAGCTCAGATCCAAAATGTACCGCGTCGGCTTATCCTTTTCGAGCGTGCCGATGGCGGCGGCCAAATGCCGCTCCTCGACCTGTTCCAGTTGCAATTCCTTGATTTCAGGGGCCACTTGCCGGCAGCGTTTGACGCGGACGTCCTTGACGGGCCGAATGTGCATTTGGACGTCCGTGAAGGCCGCCGCGGCCAGATGCCCGAAGACTTCCTTGAAGATGCGCTCGGTCTCTTCCGCTTTGTCCACGTCGATATAGAACCATTGTCCTTCGCCAATCTTGGCGAGGTCCTTGATCAGATCGGCGTTCCATTCCGTTCCCACGCCGATAAGCGTCAAAGAAATGTGCTGCTTGGCCAGGGTCTCCGCCAGATCGCGGCAGACTTGTTCGCCTGATGTTTCACCATCCGTTAACACGAGCATTTGATGGAGGCGTCCCTCGCCGTGCTGCCTTTGCAGGAGTTCCAAGGCGTGTTCCATGCCTAAATTCATGGCTGTGCCGCCGGGGTCGACTTCGACTCGATCGATGCGTTGAATCTGGTCGATGATCTTGTCCCTGTCGCTCATGGCCGTGGGTTCGAGGACGATCCCCGCGTCGTGGCCAAAGGCGACAATCGACAAATGATCCGAAGGTCTAAGCAAGGGCAGGGCGGACAAAACGGCCTGCTGCACGCGTTTGAGCCGGCTCAGGCCGGTGCCATCCTCTTCGTACATCGATCCACTCACGTCGATCACCAAGGCCAGGTTCAAGGGCAAAGCCGCCACGGCGTCGCTGGCGGGTATCAGCTTGATCAGGGCGTAACTGGCCGCGGTCTCGCCGCGAATGGCAATGCTGTTGCGATGCATCATGCGTTCGATATGAATTTTAGCCGTCATGTGTTCCTCTCGAATCGTGGTTCAAATGCCAAATGGTTTCAGAACGGCGATTGTGCCAGCAAGCCGGCCTCGTTTCTCGATGCGAATGCCGCGACCGCCGCAGCCAGAGCTTTCGTTATTATGCCAATTCGCTTTTTTACTTGCACCGTTTAAGTGATGAAAAGGAAGCACCGGCTCCAAATAGGCGTCACGATCTCAGAAACAGGGCCATGCGCTGCCATCCCAGTTTATGGCACCATTCTGCTCCGAAGGCCGACCATTCCGACAACCATTCCCGCGTTCGCGGCCCCAATAGCCAAAAGGCCGCGCTAACGAAAATGCCCAAGAGGGTCCATTGGACCAGGCTCATGGCCAGCATCGGCAACAAGGGCAGCGAAGGCCACCTCGCGGCCAAGAAACGATCGCTCAGCATGATCAGATTCGCCAGGCTCGCACTGACCAGGCCAAACGTCATACCCCCCACCAATAGTCCCGCGGGCACGTCATGCCATTGGCCCCGCTTCCAGGCCATCCTTCCGCCCAAGATCACACCGATCAGAGCGAAGCAAAGGCTAAACCGTTGCACATACCCGGGGGGAATTTCGGCGTGGATGCCGCGCGCCAGGAGGTCCACGGGCATGATCATCAAGCGAAGAATCAACCCAGTGAGCAGGCCAATCAACAGCACTTGGACCAGGTGCATCAAGAAGCGTCGTTGGTGCACGCCGACTTGAACGTGCACGGGAACGTGAAACACTTGATTGGAATTGCCGACAATGTGCAGCATCCCTTCGTGTCGTTGCCCGGACGTCAGCCGCCGGCCATCGACCTGAATCGCAATGCCGACCCGCTGCGCCCCACTGACGTTGGCTTCAGCGATTTTCAACCATGGAGGTTCACCGCTGACATGAGCGTAAACCCACTTTTTGACATGAGTATGGAGCATAAGATCACCCCGAGCTTGACTGCCCGCCAGGCAATCAAGCCGCAATTGTTTCGGCTCCACTTGCAGTTCAGGCGGCTTCGACAGCCCCAGCCCCTCGAAAAACTGCTGCACGGCGGCGATGCCTTTGGCCTCGGGGCCGGTGACGGGATAATGCCAGCCATTCATGATGAACCAATCGCGAATTGAGCCATTTTCAAGTAAATGGTAAACCTGCTTGGGCACCTCTTTCATGGATGCCGCCAGTTCGCGCGGCGTGGCAGCACCTTGGAGGGGAGGAATTTGAAAGGGAACTGGGACGACGTCCACGGTGACCGGGACCTCCGCGACGCCGCCATTGGTGATCAGGGTCAATTTGGCCGCGTAGCGCTGGCCGGCGGGCAGGCCGGCCGTCTTGATGGTGAACTGAAATTGCTGCTTGCGGCCAGTCTTAATGGGCACGAAGTTTCCCTGCCCAGGGGCTTGTCCCTGCAAGACGAGCCAAGTGTCCGCTTCCAGTTCCATGGTCCCATGAAGCAGTCGCGCGCCTTGATTGACGATGGTCAGTGTGAATTCGCGTTGTTCGCCAACGTTGAGGGCAGGCATATGCAGCCGCCGCGGGGCCAGATCGAGTTTCGGACGCGTTTCCTCGCTGGTGGGCAATTGACCCAAGAACTGATCCAGCCCCAGGTCGGCGTCTTGATGCGCCGCGGCTCGATCCGCGGCGACGGCCAAGTCCATCCTGCCCGTGCTGGCGAAAAATTGCTTGAGGCTGCCTTGCCTAAGAAGTTGCTTGGCGGCGTCCCAATCTTCGGAACAACCCAGAACGAGTTCTTCGAACGTCCGGCAGCGCCGGCCCGTGGGAAACACGAATTCCTTGCCCAAATTGGTCGTCGATGCCAAGCCCGTGGCGCTGCCCCGCAGGTTAATGCCGTCGTAATAACAAAACGCGGCATCCTGGGGATTGGCTCGTTGGCAACGCGGGCAGATGATCGGTGGCATGCCTTTCCTTAACGAGATTGTCCTTCGGCGACGAGGGTTTCTTGATGCGGCGGGTGACTCGGTCCCGCGAGAATGGGACGCGAGTGTGAAGCCCGACGCTGCGAGAACCGCAACACCGTCGCGCCGATTTGCAAGCGATCGCCATCCTTGAGGTTCTGTCCCGAATACACGGGAGCGCCATTGATGAGCGTCTGTTCCGGAGTCCCCTCTTGAAGGATGATGACGTATCCGTTGTCTTTTTGGGAGATGACCGCATGCTGCTTAGCAATGCTCATGTCGCGGAGGAGCAAGATGTCGGCAGTCTCATCGCGCCCCAGACGGTTTTGCCGTTTCACGACGCGGAATTCCCTCCCCTCGCGCCAACCCCGAATGACCAGCAGAGACGCGGGTTGCAGAACTTTCTCGACCAAGGCGGTTAACAACCCGATGCAACCCCCCAATACGATCAGACCCAAAGCTTGTCCCCACATGTAACTGCGCACGGTGGGGTCCCAAAGGACCATGAGCGTGCCAAACACCGCACCGCCCAAGGCCCCTCCCAAAGCGCCCCCGATGGCCCCGAAGCGACACAAACGCAGGGAACGCGCCGCCAACCCTTCGCTCATCCCCACAGCCAGGCCGAAAAAGGCCCATCCGAGAGCGCGTGAGATAACTAACCCCAGCGTTATACTCCAGGTCAGCTCTCCCGTGGCAGGCAGTAAGACATAATGAATACTCTCTCCGAGCCAGAATCCCAGCGCCCCGCCCATGGCGCCCAAGACGGTCCCCATGCTGGCGAAGCGAATGAATCGAATAAAGACAGCGTCTTGCAAGGCTTCGGCGCCCGCAAGCCCATAGCCAATCACGGCTCCGATCAGAGCTCCGCCGGCCAGGGACGTTTGCCACCAATTCCAGTTCGCATCGATCCATTCACCAAAGAGCATCCAGCCGATCAAGCCGCCCAAGGCACCCAGCAAGGTGTTAAAATAGATGCGGTACCATCGGGTCATGAGCCAATTCCCTAGGAGCGGAGCGTCTGCGTCCTTCTACGTTGTAACGGGAGCGACTAACGCTTGCAACCATTCACCGAATCCGCCAGCATGATTCGGGATAGATTGTTCGCATGAACGCACCCATTGGCAAGCCAAGGGAATCAAGTTCATTGTATAATTGACATTTGAGTGTCATCATGCCGATTCGCAAGGCCAGCCACCCGCAATCGCCGTCAAAGGCGTCGTCGACCTTCCCGCGTCCCGCGGTGACGGTCGACGTGATCCCTTGGTCCATTCGCCAGGGGCAGTTGGGTATTTGGCTCATACAGCGGCGATCCCCGCCCTACGCCAAGCGATGGGCCTTGCCAGGCGGCTTTGTCAACCAGGATGAGCCTCTAGTTGATGCTGCGCGGCGTGAATTGCTGGAGGAAACGCAAATCACCTTGGCGCGACGTGAATTGACAGAATTGGGAGCCTTTGGCGATCCAGGGCGCGATCCTAGAGGATGGACCATTTCGATCGTCTTCCATGCGTGGCTCGATGAAGCCAAGGTTCAGCCGAAAGCGGGAGATGATGCTCAGCGAGTGAAATGGTTCCCTTTGCGGAAGTTGCCCAAACTCGCCTTTGACCACGAGCATATCCTCGAGGTTGGATGGGACAGTTTGAAGCGGCATTTTCCAACGATTTACGGCCGATCGAGTCATCGTCCAAAAGCCATTCGCTTCAAGGAATTAACGGAGACCCTTGAAGCCATCCATGGGAAAAAGTTGGATGTCAAGGCATTGACCAAGACCTGGTTAAGGGAGGGCGTACTTCTGAAGAGCACCCACAGGAAGGGGAAAAACCGATTCCGTTTTGTTAAGCACCATTCGTGAAGGGGTATCGGCCCATCTTTCTATTAGCATGTGCAGCGGACCGTTCACAAAGCGCCACTCAGCAGATGCTGCATGCGGCTGCGACGGTGTTATTCCTTCAACAATTCTTCAATCTTTTCTCTCATCAAAGTTTCGCCTCGAGCCCCTTTCCATGCCAGTTCGCTCTGCCAACCCCATCGGGCGATGCCCTTTTTGTCGATCAAGTAGATGGAGGGCCAATAGTTGTTGTAATACCGCTTCCACATCGTTGTCTTGTTATCCACGGCCACGGGGAAGGTCAGATTGGCTTCTTGGAGTTTTTTCTTCAACGTTGAGATGTTCTTCTCCGCTTCCAACTCAGGGGTGTGGATGCCGATGACCACGACGCCTTGATCCTTGTAATCCTTCCAAATTTCCCTGTACCAGGGATAGTTGCGAATGCAGTTGATTCAGGCAAACGCCATGAAATGCACGACGACGACTTTCCCTTTCAAGGACTTCATGGTCAACGGCTTGCTATTGACCCAATCCTCAATGTCCTCGAACTCAGGCGCGGCTTGTTGGCCAGGGATTTTGATGGGCGTCCAATCCTTTGGATCTTGCTTGTCATCCCCCCAGGCCATCTGCCCCAGGAGAACGGAAATAACCAATATGCCGCAGGCGAGCCATCTCATGAATGAATCTCCTCGATGCTCATGAAAGAACGTCTCCGATGGGAAAGGGTCAGCGGACTTGTTGTGATGCGAGAATGGCATTGACCAAATCCTCGGGGATCTCTGTCATATTAAAACAACCATCATCGCTGTATGCTGATTGGCTGGCCTTGATCGTCATGGCGTACGATTCCAGATAAGCCATACAATCGGGACACTCCTGCAGATGCATCTCAAAGGTCTCCTGTTGGGATGGAGTCAATTCACCCTCAAGATATTGCATGAGATAGTCGGCGATTTCCTGGCAGGTCACGTTTCTCTCCTCTTGTCTTTACTTCGACGTGCCGGCTTCCTTCGTGCAAGGTTGTTCGGAGGCCGAAGTTTGGATGCTCGATGAGTCCCCAAGGTTACGATGATCAGGCCAGACCATGGATGCCATCCATGAGCATGCCCTCGGCATTGTTGAACTCAGCCGATCGAGAGCAATTTGGATTGAAGAGTCTCGGAGAAACTCGTTCCAGGCCGCGCTTGCTCAAGGAATTTTGGCCGAATCGGTCAGGCACTTCAATACCCAAGGAGTGTGCCAGAACGGCGATCATGCCATTGTGGTGGATGGTATGGCCAATAACAAACGCCAGTTCTCGGCCGAAGGAGGTGTTCACGGCCATTGCAGGACCTTGAGCTGAGACGGCGACCTTGAGCCGCAATGGTTGATCCATGGAGCGACCTTGGAGTTGAAGCTGGATGATGCGTCGTTCCAGGGTTCTCAGTGCGGCCCAGCGACACAGCTCTAAGTCGAAATGACGGCGCTGATCGTCGTAGCAAAGGTCTCCGCCTCGACTGTCTTGCAGCAGGGCATCCATGTACTGCAACGCATGCCGAACGTGGCTGCCGATGCTTCCCAACCTGGCGTCCATGGGCTTATAGGTGAAATCCGCGGCTTGGATGAGGTGGATCAGTTCAGCCATCTGCCGAAGCTGCCTGATCAGCGATTCCACGCTTGCGTTCGAGGTTGGGGTGCGCGTCCGATTCAATGGGGCATTCACTGGATATACTCCATGCGATGATCGTTTTGCAGGCCGTCGAAAGATTGGATGTTTTGCGATTGATGAAGTTACGGCAGAGATGAGGAGTAGCTTTGGCCTGATGATGTTATGCCCAAGCGGCGCACTTGGATTCGAAGTTCAAGAGTGCGATGGTCGAACGATCCCCAGTTTCTTCATGCGGCTGCGCAGTGTATTGGGGTGCAAGCCAAGCCGCTGTGCGGCGCCGCGGGGGCCTTCCACGACCCAGCCGGTTTGCGTTAGCATGGCGAGAATGTGATTTTTTTCGACGGACTCTAGGTTCTCAGCGGTCACGGGTGAAGCCAAGCCGGCTGTGGATGCCAATGGATGCTCCGATTCCTTGGCAGACAATCGGAACACTTCAGGTTCGATCGTTAAGGTGGGATGGTTCGACAGAATAACGGCCCTTTCGAGGATATTTTCCAGCTCCCGGACATTGCCCGGCCAGTGGTACGACAAGAGACGGTCCATGGTGTCTTTGGCAATCGCCTCGATGCGTTTGCCGATCCGAGCGGCGAACTTGTTGACCAGGAATTGCACGAGCAAGGGGATATCTCCTGATCGATCGCGCAGCGGAGGCAGAGTCAGCGGAAATACATTTAGCCGATAGTACAGATCTTCCCGGAACTTGCCCTCCTGAATGGCGCGGATCAGGTCGCGATTGGTCGCCGCGATGACGCGGACGTCGATCTTGATCGACCCGGTCCCGCCCACGCGTTCGAACTCGCGCTCCTGCAGCACGCGCAGCAGCTTAACTTGCACGTCCAGCGGCACTTCGCCGATCTCGTCCAGGAAAAGAGTCCCTCCCTGGGCGAGTTCGAAGCGGCCGATGCGCCGCTGGATGGCGCCGGAAAAGGCCCCCTTTTCATGGCCAAACAACTCCGACTCCACCAAACTGGCGGGTAAAGCGGCGCAATGCACCTTGATGAGCGGTTTGTCGCGGCGCTGGCTGGCCGAGTGAATGGCGCGGGCGAACAGTTCCTTGCCCGTGCCCGTTTCTCCCGAGATCAGCACCGAGGCATCCGTCTGGGCCACGCGCTTGACCTTGTCGATGACTTCGAAAAGAGCGGGGCTTTGACCAATGATTTCCTCGAAGTTGTGGACGGACTTGATTTCTTCCTGAAGGTAGACGTTTTGCGCGGCCAGTCGATTTTTCTCTTGTTCCACCAGCACCCGGTCCGTGATGTCCACGAACATGGTCCTTGTAAACTGTCCGCCTGGCTCCGGCTTGGACCACCACTGGATCCAAATCGGTCGGCCATTATCCTTCCGCCGCAGTTCCAAGACGACGCCGCTGGTGTCGGTGCCGCGGCCGATGGAGGCAAACGCTTCCTTCACGCGCCGCTGCGCCTCTGGCGTATCGGGGATGAACGACATCCCCACCGTGTGGGGAACCTCTTCGGCCGTGATGCCCAGGATGCGCAGCGCGGCCCGGTTGGCGCTGATGAACCGCGATGACAAATCCTCTTTGACGTAAGCGATGGGGGCTTCCTCATACAGGTCGCGATAGCGCTGCTCGCTTTCGGCCAAGCTTTGTTCGAGTCGCAATCGGGTTAATTCGGCCACGGCTCGAGCGGCGAAGATGCGGAAGATCAGCAAGTTCCGCGGTTCCTCGGGCATGGGCTTCGGGTCAAAGACGCAAAGATGACCCATGTGGCGGCCGTCGGCGGCGACGAGGGGCACTCCCAAATAGCTCTCGATGCCCATTCTGATCAAGCCGAGATCCTGGGGAAAACGCTGGGCCACGCCCGCAGGGAAATGACACAAGCTGCCCCGCGCCACTTCCTCGCAAGGCGTTCCCGCCAGGTCATATTCGAAATTCGCTCCAATCTGATCGCCCTGCCAGTAGGCCAAGGATCGAACACGCCCCTTGTTAACGAACTCTGCCACCATGGCATGCTTCACATGCAAGCCCGTCGCCAATTGTTCCACAAGGGATTTGAAGAAATCTTCCCCCGTGCTCGTGGCGGTTCCTTCTGCGATGGCCCGAAGCGCCGCGAGTTCATCGTTTGAGGACGGATCAGCTGTCGGCGAGAAGGATGGCATTAAAGTCACCAATCAATCATGAACCACGAAATTTGGCCCACGATATATCGTAGCCGCCACGACATTTCGTTGGAACACACCTTCTTCAAAAGTTGAGGCAGAAGAAACTCGGGATGATTCTGAAATCGTAACTCCATGTTCTGATTGGTGATGCGAAAAAGCATAAAGCATGCGATCGGGCCTTGGCACATGAATCGCTTTTAGTTCACTCCAAGTCCGTGGAGAAGATTCAAATGCTCAGGATTATGCAACAACCCATCGATGAAACGACCACCTTGTTCAAGCTCGAAGGCAAATTGCTTGAGCCATGGATCGAGGAAATCATGCGGTTAATGAACGGCTCCATGAGACATGTCCAGTTGGATTTGTCCGACCTGTCCTATGCGGATCGGCCCGGCGTGAAAGTTTTGGCCAGCCTCCTTCGACAAGGCGCCACGCTGACGGCTTGCAATGGATTGATCGCAGCATTTTTAGAAATGGAGAAGTCATGACCCCCACGACAGCTAAGTCGGAGTCCGAACTACTGGCGCGTCTCCGAGGCGGCGAGGATCGAGCCTATTCCGAGTTCGTTCGACAATACACGGGGAAGATGTTGACGCTGGCGCGACGTTTTCTTGCCAACGAGGAAGACGCGGCGGACGCGGTCCAAGAGGCTTTCCTCTCGGCATTCAAGAATTTGAAACGCTTCGAAGGCTACTCTGCCCTGGGAACGTGGTTGTATCGCATCGTGGTCAACACGTGCTTGATGAAATGGCGTTCCTCGGCTCGCCGCTCGATGCGCTCCTTGGAGGAGTTGCTGCCAGCGTTTGATGAAAGCGGCCACCATGCCCGTGCGGTGGCATCGTGGCCGGAAAACGGCTATCAACGATTGGCCTTGGCCGAGATCAAGACGCAAATCCGCGAATGCATCGCGCAGTTGCCCGAATCCTATCGCGCGGTGTTGCTGCTGCGCGACATCGAGGAACTCGATACCGATCAGACGGCCGCCATTTTGGGCATCCATGCAGGGGCCGTCAAAACCAGGCTCCATCGGGCCAGGCAAGCCTTGCGAACCCTGCTGGAGCCGATCATGATGGATCGATTCAAAGACGCGGAGTAAAGGCAATCGCCTCGTTTGCGATCCGTCATGGGTTCGGACAGTCCATCACCTTCAAAGGTTGCAGCCAGGATTACGTCTCATTTGATCAGTTTCTTCAGCATCTCATCCAAGTTGCCCACTTCAATGGCCCGAGCGGAGACCCGGCCTTCGCCATCGACGATGAACAAATTGGGGAAGACGACCAGGCCGTATTGCAGCACAGCGGGGCTTTCGCTGCCTCCTCCCGAGAAGAGTTGGAAACCAGCCGGTTGCAGCTTCTGCACCATGGCGTCGGCCGCGGCGCGGTTTTCGTCGACGTTGATGGCCACCACGACTAATCCCTTTCCTTGATATCCATCGAGCATGGCCTTGAGCTTGTCGAGATCGGCCGGGCTGGAATGGACCCAAGAGGCCCAGTAGTAAACGATCACGGTTTTACCGCGGAGCTGCGCGGGATTCAACCCGGGGCCGTAGAGCATGGCCACGCCAGGGGGCAGTTCCCAGGGTTGACCGATGACGTTCAAGCGCCGCAAAGCGCCGGCGGCCTTGATCCCCTGCTTACTGCTGGGAGAGACCCGAGCCAACTGCTCATACCACTTTTTGGCGTCTTCTTCTTTCATCTGGAATTCGTGAATCATGCCCAACTGCCACAGCGCCTCGTGAGTCTCTTCCGCCTTGGGGTAGGTTTCAACGAAGGCTTTCAGTTGCTCCAGGTACTTGTTCTGCAAGTCGAGGATCGTTTGGGCGTTGGCGACTCCCGCTGATTGCACGGCGTAATGCACGGTCAGCGCCCGATAATTCGCATGGGCGGCGGCCTCGGAGCCGGGCTGGGTCTTGCTCACGTACTCAGCGATCTGTTTCAAAGCGTTCAAGGCCGTGGCATCGTTGGCTGGGCTGGCCTGCGCGGCGCTGGCCAAACAGTCAACCATTTGCTTGAACCAGCTTACGCGTTCCGCGTCAGGCGCTTTCCGAACGATTTCCTCGATGAGCTTGGCTCGTTGCAATTGATACGCGGCCATGGAACTGGGGTTGTCCGCGTTTTGCTTATCGAGCTGAGCCAGCCGCTCCAACAAGGACTGCATCTCGGGGTCGCCCGCCTTTTGGGCTTGGTCTTCTCCGAAACCCGAACCGGAAGCCATGGCTTCGGGGTTGACTGGGGCATCGAGCAGCTTCCATGCCTCGCCGATCTGGACGATTTCGCCAAGCTGAATGTAGTCCGTCTTCGTCGCGGTTTCGCAGAGGATCATGGCGCGGTAGTACATGAGCACGTCATGTTTCATCCCAGTCGCTTCAGCAAGCAAGCGGCTCGGGCTGCCGGCCTCGACGTGCAGCCAGCGCGTGGCTTCATTCAGATGGTTTAATTTGGCCACAGATTGCTGGAACCGGGTTTGGGCGGTTTTCTGTAATTCTCGAATGCGAGCAATCTCGCGGTCCGGTGTGCCAATGCGGCGCAGGTCCTCTTCGGTGACGAGCAGGGCCTTGTATTGATCCCATTTCTTGTCTGCGACGGCGCGCAATGCTTCTTGGCTCAATTCTTCGATTGAAATTGCCTGCCATTGGTCAATGAAGCCATCCTGATTGAGATCGAGACCGATCTTCATGCCCCCCGCGTTGACCCACAGGTAGCGGTCGGGCTTGCCGTTCTTTTTCGTGCTCACTTCGCGGTACACTTCCTGACCATCCCTAAAAAAGGAGGATTGGTCGGGAGCCTTGTCGTTGGAGCCGAAAATAAACTGCCGTAGCGGCCTGCCTTGCGGGTCCTTAACCAAAATTATCTTGCTGCCTGGTGTGCGGCCTTGAATGGTCTCGACTTTACAATTCGGTATCTCTGCATCCGTTGGCATGCTGTACACCACGCCCTTTTGAACCGGGCGAAGATTCAGCCATGATTGGGCTTGGGGGGGTTGTGTTTGAGCGAAACTGTCCAACCCTGCTATCGACCAGAGTGCAAGCGCTAAACCGATAATGCCGTTGAACCACAGCGAGTTCATGAACTCCTCCCAAGCCGACTTGAACGGTATTCTAATGTTCGTGAAACAAGCCATTTGCCGTGAAAGCAGCACTTCTAATATCGGCTCAATGTGTCAGGCCGGTTGATCAACAGCAACGATTATGAACGATCATGTCTACCGTGATTTGACTGATAAGAATGGCTGATTTTGAGAAGTTGTTTTGGAGATTACACAACTGCAACACTCAAGGGTTCAATTCTTTAACTGGGACGAAAATCACTATTGACGTAAACCATTGCGATTTAATTATATTAGGTCATAGCATCTTCAATAGACTCTTCTATAAATAGATTTAGTCTTGTCTAATATTGTGTTTAGATGTAACTTTACAGATAATTAGATATCTCTATGGGAGTGCTTCAATGACATCGTCGAACGTTGCAATTAGGCACAGATCAGGATTCACACTTGTTGAGGTGGTCGTGGTGTTGGCCATCATCGGCCTCTTATTGGCACTACTTGTTCCTGCCGTGCAACGCATCAGGGCAGCGGCCGACAGCATGATCACCGCGAGCAACCTGAGGCAAATCGGGTTGGCCATCCACCATTACCACTTAGATTATGGCCATTTGCCTCCAGGCTATGAAAGCGATTCAAGTCTCCCCATGCGGGATCTGGAAACGTTGGATGGTCCCCCTGGCTGGGGATGGGGCGCCTTGATTCTGCCTTATTTGGAATCGAATACCTTAGCTCGACAGATCGATTACAGTCTTCCGTGTTGGCATCCCATGAATGCCTCTGCCGTGGCGACGCGCCTAAAAGTGTTTCTCAACCCGGCGGCACCAAATCAGGAACATACCTTCCAGGTTAAGGATGCAAGCGGCAACGTATTGGCGGAATTCGCACGCTCCCATTTCGCTGCCAATGCGGGGAATGATGAGCCTTGGGGTTATACCATCGAAGATCATGGGGAGGTGGCGAGCGGCCCGTTCTTTCGCAATTCTCGGGTTCGTTTGACGGACATTCTCGATGGTCCTTCCAACACGGTGTTCATCGGCGAACATTCTGTCATTAGTGATAAAACATGGGTAGGCGTCGTCCCCGGGGCGATGGTGGCTCCCATTGATCCCTATCGTTTTCCATTTACGGAAGCTGACAAGGCGGCCACTTTGGTGTTGGTCCACAGCGGTCCCGCGCCAGGGGAGTTGGATACGATTCATCCGCCGAATTATCCCACTTGCCACGTCTGTCAAATGTACTCGCCTTTTCAAGGAGCGAATGTTCTGTTTGGGGACAATAGCGTTCGCATGATTTCGCCACGAATCAACGTGGATGTATGGGCGGCCCTGTGCACTATCCGTGGAGGGGAGGTCATCTTTGATGATGATTTCTAAGCGGTGCTTGAACCTCTGGCTTTTGCTGATGATCATCTTCGCTGCCGGTTGCAGTCGCTCGCCCAAAGTGACCAGCCCGGTTGGCTTAGAGTTGATCAAGGCCTTGTACACGGCCTGCTCGTCAAAGAATATGGAAAGGCTAGCCAAAGTTACATCCGCCCTCGAAACGGCCAAAGAGAAGGGGGAGGTGTCCGAGGCGGAATTCGTCGAGTTTAGCAGGATCATCGAGCTGGCCAAATCAGGTCAATGGACCACTGCCGCCGATGCCAGTTGGGCCTTCGCGAAAGCGCAAACGAAATGGTGAAAGGCCCTTTGCCCAAAGGCGCTTGATGCCTTCATTGATCTTCGATCATCTTCCATGCGCGCGACCTGTTTTCCCTGGCATCAGTTAGCATCATCAAGGAGTACCGTTGCCTGGGCCGAGTCTGATCGGTCGAATCGGACAGACACTATGCTTCACATTGACCGAATAAAAGGTCCTTCAGGTATTTCGTGCCGCCTCACAATGCTCATCCAATTAGTTTAAACGTTCCAGCAAATTGGCCAATCCACGACCTACCTCAAAGAAATCGCCTTAAATGATTTCAATTTGGATGGAATGAGTCGATTGTACTGGCTGAAACCAATATTCGATTAATCGATTTTCACCCTCGCTTGACCCTGAATTCAGGTCTACCTATAATTTCTAACGATAGCGGAGGACGTTTTCCTAAGGGGCAGCGCTCAATCGAGTTGGGAATACATCCTACTCCCTCCAATCGAGCCGCAATAACGACTCCGCATCTTTGGCTTGAATGCCAAGACAGTCTCGACCTGGGCGAAATGCCCGCGTCCACTGTTCATCACATAGCCCTACAAGCGTTCTTTACATCGGCCGACTTGGCTGTGACAAACGGCCCTGTTGGTTCAAGCGTGATGCGACCAAGGTGTCTTGTGGCTGATGACTTAGCCCAACGAGTGAAGGACGCCAGCGATATCGTCGAGGTCATCGGCGAGTATTTGCCTTTGCAGCGTAAAGGCCGCACCTACAAGGCTTTATGCCCATTTCACGACGACCATCATCCTTCATTGGACGTCGACCCCGCCAGGCAGACGTTTCGCTGTTGGGCCTGCGGCAAGACGGGCGATGTATTCACGTTTGTCATGGAACGCGAACGCGTCACCTTTCCCGAAGCGCTCGAACTCCTGGCGCACCGCGCCCATATTCCCATGGAAAGAAAGCGTGGGCAGCGATCGGGTCCCAGCCGCGCTCAATTGCTTGACGCCATGAAATGGGCGGCTGAGGTTTACCATCGCCACTTGTATGAACCACAGCACGATCCGGCGCGCCAATACCTCGAAGACCGCAATCTCAACCCGGAAACCTGGGAACAATATCAAATCGGCTTTGCATCGAATCGCTGGGATTGGCTGGTCGGCCAAGCCGCAACCGCCCAACAGTCCGAGGCGTTGCTGGTGGAAGTCGGTCTCTGCGGTCGCAGGAACGATGGATCGCTTTATGATCGGTTTCGTGATCGCATCATTTTTCCCATTCGTGACGGTCAGGGAAGGGTCGTCGGTCTTGGAGGTCGAATTCTTCCAGGCGCCAATCCGACCGGAGAGGAAGTCAAGTATTATAATTCCTCAGACACACCTCTCTTCAAAAAGAGCCAAAACCTCTACGGGATTGACCGGGCCAAGGATGCCGCCGTCAAGGTTGGTTATTTGGCCGTGGTGGAAGGCTACACGGACGTCCTGATGGCTCATCAGATGGGGGTGTTGCCGGTGGTCGCCACACTGGGGACGGCCTTGAACGAGCAGCATTTGAGCCTGCTCCGCAAGTATGTGCCCCGGGTGATCCTGGTGTTCGATGCCGATGCAGGCGGTCGAGGGGGAGTCGATCGAGCTTTGCAGTTGTTTCTTCAGCACGAGATTGATCTTTCCATAGCGTGGTTGCCTGAGGGGATGGATCCATGCGATTATCTCATCGCCCAGGGGCCGCAAGCGTTCCAGAGCTGCCTGGAGAAGGCCCGGGATGCTTTGGAATACAAGATCGACTCAGTGTTGACGCCGGAACGGCTGGCGAGCGTGGATGGACAGCGGCAGGCCTTGGAGGAAGTTTTACAAGCCATCGCCCTGATCCCTGAGAAAACGCATGGGTCGCTGCAAACGAAAAAAGAATTAGCTCTTAATCGCATGGCGCAGCGCTTTGGCGTCCTAGACGAAAAAGTCCTTTGGAAACGAATCGCGGAACTGCAAAGACGACGGCCTGTTGGCTTGAACAGGCCAGCCAATCTTGCGGCTCCGCGGCGGGAGACCGCGGCTCAGCCCGCGACGCGCTCTTCAAAGCCGGAGCCTGTCGAAGACTCGGCGGCGGCGGAGGGCCATCGCAAAACCGACCGGATCGAACGGGAATTGGTCGCGGTGCTGCTAGGAGCTCCCCGCTTGATTGTCAAGGCCAAGCAGAGTGTCCAGGTCGAGGAGATACGCCACCTGGGGGTGCGGCAAGTGGTGGAAATCCTCTATAATCTCGCCGCCGAGGCCAAGGAGGAAGAACTGATCCCCGTGCTGGTTCGTGAGCGCTTGGCCGACCGGCCGCGCGTGGCGGAAGCTGCGGCCAAGGCCCTGGCCGAGGGACAAGCCCATGGCCATCACGACCTGTGGTTCGAACAATTAATGGCGGCATTTCAGGCTCGCCGGGAGAAAGAACATAGCCGCGCGATCCGCTTGCAGTTAAAGAACGTGACTCAGGAGCAACCCGTGCCGAAGGAGTTACTGGCTCGATTGCAACCAAAACACAATTGACCCGAGCAACCTCGGCCAAGACCCTAGGCGCGGCGTACAATGGAGTTAGCTGCGCTGCTGCAGCCGCCTCTATCGCGGTGAAGGGGATTTGGCCTACACCCTGATCCTGGTGAGGAGGGTTTGGATGGAAAAGATGGACGATGGGCTGAAAGCGCTGCTGGAAGCCGGTAAACAAAAGGGTTATTTGACCTTTACCCAAGTCAACGAACTCTTGCCCGACGACGCTCCCAATCCCGATAAGCTCGACAAATTGCTCATGACGCTTGAGGAGCAAGGCATCGAGTTAATCGATGAGAGCGAAGTCGAGGACCGCGAAGCCGGCGGCGATGCCGACCTCGACCGCGACACGGATGAAACGGTGGAGGACATGGACCTCAGCTTTCTTGAAGAAGAGGAGGTCAGCCGGCGGATCGATGATCCGGTCCGCATGTATTTGACGCAGATGGGGGAAATCCCGCTGCTGACCCGCGATCAGGAAATCGCCCTCGCCAAGCGCATCGAAATCACGCGCCGGCGCTTTCGCCGCAAGGTGCTCGAGTGCGATTACGCTCTGTCGCAGGTCGTCGAAACCCTGACCCGCGTCCACACCGGCGAATTGCCCTTCGATCGCACCATCAAGGTTTCTGTCACCGAGGACCTTGAAAAGGATCAAATCCTCCATCGCATGCCGCACAATCTCAAGACCCTCGAACGGCTCATGGAGCAGAACGTTCAAGACTTCGTTCGCATTTCAGACGCCAAGACGCCGGAACGCGAGAAACGCCAACACCAACGTGCGTTGCGAACGCGCCGGCGCAAGTGCGTGGCCTTGGTCGAGGAACTCTCGATTCGCACGCAGCGGCTGCAGCCGCTCATGAAGAAGCTGATACAGACCGCCGATCGCATGGAGGACTTGCAAACACAGATCGAAACCGGCAAGTTCATGGGCGGGCTGGACGCGCCAAGCGCCGAGTACGAGCTGAAGGAATGGATGTTCCGCACGCTGGAGACTCCGGAAAGCTTGAAGCGGCGCTGCGAAGTGATGTATCGCCGCTTCACAGAGTACGAAATCGCCAAGCGGGAACTCTCCGGCGGCAATTTGCGGCTGGTCGTTTCCATCGCCAAGAAATATCGCAATCGCGGCCTGAGTTTCCTCGATCTGATTCAAGAGGGGAACACGGGCTTGATGCGCGCGGTGGACAAGTATGAATACCGCAGAGGTTACAAGTTCAGCACGTACGCCACCTGGTGGATCCGGCAAGCGATCACGCGGGCCATCGCCGACCAGGCTCGCACCATCCGTATTCCGGTGCACATGATCGAGACGATGTCGAAACTGCGCAACGTCTCGAAAAAGTTGCTCCAGGAAAAGGGCCGCGAGCCGACTTATGAGGAAATGGCCATCGCCGCGGGGATCACCGTCGAGGAAGCCCGCCGCGTGCTCAAGATCAGCCGCCATCCGATCAGCCTCGATCGGCCCGTCGGCGAGAGCGAGGACAGTTACTTCGGCGAGTTCATCGAGGATGATTCGGTCGAATCGCCAGTCCACGCCGCCACGCAGGAGATGCTCAAGGACAAGATCGACCAGGTTCTCAAGACCTTGACCTACCGCGAGCGCGAGATCATCAAGCTGCGTTATGGCCTCGGGGATGGTTACACGTACACCCTCGAGGAAGTCGGCCGCATTTTCAAGGTCACGCGCGAGCGTGTGAGGCAGATCGAAGCCAAGGCCGTGCGGAAATTGCAGCATCCTGTCCGGAGCCGGAAGCTGGAGGGCTTCCTGGACTCCGTGCTGAGGCAGCATTCATGAACCGTCAATCGCTGGTCTTCGGACCAGCGATTTTTTTTGCTAGTGCTCAAAGCATGACAACAGTCGAGGACGACTTCTTCCATGAGCGACCTGAAACAGCAATTTCGCGATTGGCACACGTACGTGCTGCGTCTCCAAGAGTTATTTGATGCCCTGGATTCTGGATCGCAAAAAGAACGGCGCGCTCAGGGCAAAGTCAATGCCGCCAAAAAGCAACTGCAGCAAATGCAGGACGTGCTCAAAGCCCTGAAGGTGGCCATTCATGAGAAGGAAGTCAGCTTGAAGGCTAACCTGGCCCAAATCGACAAGTATTTCAAGCAGCGCAACATCGCCAAGGAAAAGAAGGAATTCGATGCCTTAACGCATGAAATGGAGGATCTCAAGCAGATCAACAATGTGCTCGAGGAAGAAATCCTTTCCATGATGGGGGATTTGGAGGAAAAACAAGCGCAGGTGCCTCCCCTCGAGGAAGCCGTCAAACAAGCGGAGACGGCCTTGGCGCAGGTCGCTCCGGAATGGCAAATCGAATCGCAACAACTCGAAGCCAGGCTCGCTGAAACGCGCGAAGCCATAGCTCGCTTGGTCAGCCAACTCCCGGCGGAAGCGAAAAAGCACTACGACCGCATGTTCCCCAACCTTGGCAGCGGAGTGTTAGCACCGATCAATCGCCGATCCTGCACCGGATGCTACACAGAGGTCACGGGGCAACAGTACAACGAGATCGTGATGGGCAAGCTCGTGATCTGCAAGAGTTGCAATCGCATACTCTACGACCCAGAGGGTTAACCCAGGGCTTTCCATTCATGTAATGATTCATCAACAGACCGAAATCGCCCCCGGTCGTCAAGTTCCCCCTTATGAACCAGCCAAGACGTGATTGTCTATTTTAGCCGAATGACTTGATTTCGCTAGTTTGACATTTTAACATATCTCCGATCAACTGCATGGCTGGTCGACATGGAGGTGACGATGGTCTTTTTCTCCCCAGGAATTTCCATGGGTTTTGGCAATGGAGCTGATCCCTTCCTTATCCCCAGATCGACTGAGGTAGGGTAAACATGCCTAGTGCCAAAAAAAACGCCTCCCCCAAACGACCTAAAAAAGTCAAATCTTCCGAGATTGACACGCTCTCGAAATCAGTGAGTTTGGATCGGGCGGCCCGACTCTGCCGTCTGATCGAAATCTTGGCCGAGGATTCACGTACGCGCAAATTCATTTTGCAGAAGCTCAAAATCGACATCCGCACCTTTTACCGCGACCTCGAACTATTGCGTGAGTGCCGTATTCAAATAGATCTCGAGCGAAGAAAATATGTCTTGGCGACGCCAAAACTCATCGCCAAGGAGCGCTTGCCCTTCCCAGACCCAGGTCTAACCCTGGGTGAAGCGGAAATCCTCGCCAAGGGAAGAAGCCAAATCCACAAAAAACTAAGAAAGTTATTGCAAACGATCAAGAGTTAATCCCTCCATCAAGTTGATGGATTGAAGTTTCCTTCTTCATGCATGAGTTTCCCTACAATTCGACATAGAGAATTCGAGTCTGAAAGTTAGGATTGAGGGAGTGTATTCGATGTTGCGCATCCTTCTCGCTGGCCTTTTGTTCGGCTGTCTGTACTCGCAAGCTTCGGCGGAGATCCAAACGAAAACGATCGAATACCAAGTCGCCGGCGTCACCTGCAAAGGCTACCTAGCCTACGATGATTCGGTTCAGGGAAAGCGACCTGGCGTCTTGGTGGTCCACGAATGGTGGGGTTTGGATTCCTTCACGAAACGCAAAACGGAGCAATTGGCGAAATCTGGCTTCGTTGCCTTTGCTGTCGATCTATACGGCGAGGGGCAAATCACCGATCAGCCACAGAAAGCGGGACAACTCGCAGGCGCGGTCAAGAAGGATCGCGAGGTCTGGTTGGCCCGGGCCAAGGCCGGTTGGCAAGTGCTCCTCAAGCAACCTCAAGTAGAGGCAGATGCCACGGCTGCTATTGGCTTTTGCTTCGGCGGTACGACTGTTCTCGAGATGGCCCGGTCAGGCATCCCGCTCCGGGGCGTGGTCAGCTTCCATGGTGATTTGTCCACATCTCAACCGGCCCAGATGGGGCTGGTTAAGGCCAAAGTGCTCGTGCTCCACGGTGCGGAGGATCCTTTTGTGCCCCAAGATGCCGTGAGTCGATTCATGCGGGAAATGCGCGACGCCAAGGCGAATTGGCAGCTTGTGCAATACAGCGGAGCCGTGCACAGCTTTACCAATCCTGACGTGGACCGTCATCGGATCGACGGCGCGAAATACGACCTGGAGACGGATCGGCGATCCTTTGCGGCCATGAGGCAGTTCTTCGAGGAGATCTTCACGAAATAAGAGGGGCAGAGGGGATCCCTTCGAGTCATTTCCCTTTGGGGCGGATCTGATCCAACACCCAGGCGAGTATGCCGAGGTTGCCGAAACGGTCAGCGATGATCACGCACAAAAGAAGCACGATCACGAAGACTAGGCCGCCCATTACCCACGGTGATGCCATCATGTTCCAATGGGCGGGCGCGGAACAGTTAGGACAGCGCGTCTTATCATGGTCCACCACCTCGCCGCAAACATGGCAGACCTGAGTCATTCCCGGAAAATACCATGGCATTGCTGTGCACCTTCATTGGATTGTGGGCTTGCCCTTGCATTCGCCAATATTCGGGACATATTTCAATCATGATCAACGTATGATACGTTATCTTCATGGTGAATTGGTCGGCGATCCACAAGAAAACTTACGACGATTACTTGGAGTGCATGTTTGGGCTTCATCGCATGGTTTTTCAACCGATCTACTCCCATTGACGTGCAACATTACTTCACGATCACTTGCTCGTGCGGCAAGGAATGGGCAGGGCAGCGCGGTCGTCTAGGAGAGATGGTGGCGTGCCCCCATTGCCATGCCAATCATTGGGTTCTTCCGCGGAGCGCTTGGCCCGCCACCAGAAACGAACCGATTCATGTACAAAAAATTCTCTCCTTGCTAAAGCGAAACCCCTGGCGGCGAGCTTGGCGGCAGCTGTTATGGATAGCGGGCATTTTGTTATTGATCGTGCTTACGGGGGTGCTGCACGTAAGCCAGAGGATGATGGCCCTTACGGATGAAGAGCGTTTGGCGAAATTTGAACTGAGGCTGAACAATGTTTGGCAAGAAATCGAGAGCGGCAGTTGGCAGAAAGCTTTGCATTTATTGAGTGCATCACTTCCGCTCATTGAACCGTGCCACGGCGTTCAACCCACGCATTATCGTAAACAGACCGTGGAGTTGCAGGCGCGGCTGAACCTGTTAATGAAGTTGAGTCACAAGGATGTGGAGTCCATCCTCGAAGAAGCAGAGCGAATTCCCAAAAAGAATTGGTTGGATCATTGGGATAGGGAACGACGTGGGACCACCATACTGCTGGAAGCATCGTTTCAGCCATCCAAGGAGAAGCGAAATCTGTGGTCATTGCCTTCCTGGCTATGGCAGGGGCGAAGCAATGTTCGATGGGATTTTTTTTCGCAAGGGGATGAAGCCAATTTTTTGGGCCAGGACGCCGAGAAGCATATTCGATTTATGGTGTTGGATTATCTGTCTTTGGAGCAATCACGTCAGCATGAGGAGCCATATTGGCAGTTCGTTGTGAATGCGGACAAGTCATTATGGCTGGATGATCATCGATTCTTGACGAACTGGCAGTCATGGATTAAGCCTGAAAAAATGGAACAAGCAGTTCAAGAGATCAAACAAAATGGGGATTATGTCCAAGTGTCCAGGATGTGGCTCAATAATCTGTATGTTGAGTATTGGCAAAAGCTTAACGCCAATTCTTTAGGCTGGCGGATATCCGTGGATCAATCGGGCACATTAGTCAAGCAACCATCGAAACTCATTTTTACTTCCACGGGTCGTTGAGCAGTTATTTAGAAATGAACAAGTGGCAGTCCTAACGAATGCCCGAATCCTCTGCATTAGGTAAACTGCAAAAATAGGTCATTTCAGCTCATTTCACCATCTCTGTATTAGCCAATGTAATATCCTTGAAGGCGTTTGCATGCTTTTTAAACTGACCGCCAAGTGAGATAAGCCTCTTAGGGAATGTGTTCAATTACTGTTGCCTTGTTGTATAATTGAACACCTAATTGGATACTGTAAACATAAATGTTCAAAAATGATCGACTTTCGTTGTGCTTGAACCAATAATTCAGTTGTTAGCGTAAGTCGCATCGATTTTTTCGAAGTCGGTATGTGATTTGCGTAAACGAATGGCGGATGTCAAAGAACCGGCAACTTTAACCTCTAACCCAGAACAACTCAAGGCATCCATTTTTTCAGGAGGTACAACATGGCGCGGCGTGATGCTTTGCTCAAGCTGCATAAGCGTTTAATCGCTCGCCGCGATAGCCTCAGGCAGCTTTTGGCGGGCGATTTATCCGATCTGCGAAGTAAACGAGAGCATCAGTCTGGCGATGCGGCCGATGTCGCATTCGGCACGGGCACCGATGAAATCCTCTCGAAATTGGCGGAAATCGAGGCACGCGAACTGGCCCAACTCGAGCGTGCCATCAAGCGCATCGAGGAAGGCACGTATGGCCTGTGCGAGGTCTGCGATAAGCGTATTCCCGTTGCCAGACTGAATGCCTTGCCCTACTCCACGACGTGCATTGAATGTCAGCGCGAGATGGAGCGATCCCCGTACGGTCATTCCGCCCATCGAGGCGGTTGGGACAAGGTCTTTGATGCGGAAAACGCATTCACGGACCGCAATGTCAATCTCAACGATCTCGAAATGGACTTACCCTCCAGTCGTTGACAAACTGTCCGATCTACGAGTTTGCAATCCTAAGCGGATGCACGGCCGGGAGCTGTGCATCCGTTTCTGCTTTTCCGAGCAGAAGGCATCACGTTTAAGCGAATCCAAGGTACAATTGCATCAATCGGCTTGGTGGATGTATAACGAATCCATTCCCTTGGGATCGCTCATGAAAGCCAAATGCTTTTCCCTTGGACTCATGATCGCTAGCTCCTTTGCAGGGGGATGGTTAGCGGTCAGCCTAAGCGATCGGATGGTCGCTCCCTTGCAGGCCCAATCCAGCGCGGGGTTGACCTCCCCGCTCGCTGCGGAATCCAATCTCTTGGGAGAACGCTTCGAAAAGATCGCTCGGCGCGTCCTGCCCGCCGTCGTTTCGGTAGAAGCACGCAAGATCGCTCAGAAACCCGACGGCACCAAACGCACCTACCAAGAATCCGGCTCCGGGGTGCTGATTCAATGGGCGGGCCGGCCCGGCTATTATGTCCTCACCAACAACCACGTCGTCACGGGCACGGAGCCGCAAAAAGTACACGTGCAGCTTGCGGATGGACGAGTCTTCCAACCGGAAAAAATCATCGGCGACGCCTCCTCGGACGTGGCCGTGCTCGTGCTCGCGACTGAGCAGCGTCTGCCCACGGTCCGCCTGGGCGACAGCGATCTGATGCAAGTTGGTCATTGGGTCTTGGCCATGGGGAGTCCGTTCGGCCTAAGCCAGACGGTCACGCATGGCATCATCAGCGCGAAGGATCGGGGCGAGGTGAGCTTGGGGAGCAAGATTCGAATCAAAGAATTTCTGCAAACCGACGCCGCGATCAACCCCGGTTCCAGCGGGGGGCCGCTGGTGAATCTGAACGGTGAAGTCATCGGCATCAATACCGCCATCGCCTCGGATTCGGATCACAGCAGCGGCGTGGCCTTTAGCATTCCGAGCAACCTCTTTCGCCGCTTCGCGGAGGAATTGCTCGACAAGGGGTATGTCGCCCGGGGTTATCTCGGCATTCAATTGGCAGGCTCCGTGGATGCCATTGATGCCGTCAAACTCGGCTTGGAGAAGGGCTGGGGCGCGATCGTGGAAATGGTCCATCCCGATTCGCCCGCCGCGACCGCGGGCATTCGGCCGGGCGACGTCATCTTAGAAGTCGATAACATTCCAATTCGCAACGAAAATCAATTCATCAACCTCGTAGCGGGATGTCAGCCGGGCAAGTCCGTCATCTTGGTCGTCTGGCGTGAACGCAAGCGTTTGGCGATCACCTCGCGCATTGGCGATTGGCAACAGTTCGAGAGCCGGCAGAGCCTGCGTCGCGAATGATCGTTCCGGCCGCCAGCGCATATAAAAGCCCCTTGTATTCTTGGGTATACAAGGGGCTTCTTTTATCTCGGTATTCTAGCCAGGTTTAGTCTTCCTGATTCTTTCGGATCATCAACAACACAAAGATCAGTCCCGCGAGCAGAACGACCATGATCCCTGTCCAGAGCCAGAAATTCTCCTGAATCCAATCCAACATGCGTCATCTCCTTTCACCCTGATTGATGATGGTCACCTAGAATGATTCGAGTCTCCCGATCAGCCATTGATCCATACCACTCGAGTCGGATATCACTGAAACTCGCTCATCCGTGTCTTTTGGGCAAGTTATGGGAAGAGATGGTGAATTGCAAGAGATTTCATGAAAAAAACAGGGAAACGGAGAGTACTCAAAGCATCCTCTTGTGAACCGCCTGATCGTGTTCTAAATTGAGAAACTCGCTCGGCAGGTTCGATCCTGGCATTGTGCATTCCAAGGTGTTCCATTAAGCTATCCGGTCGCTTTCTCATGGAGAGCCAAGGATGGTTCATGCCCAGGCCAGTGCTCCTATATGCTGGGAGGATGCGGATTGTCCTCTCTGTGGCCGAGTTCGGCCCATCATTCTCATGGAATCGTTCGTCCATGAGTTCGACCGCACATTCCAATTGATCCGCTGCCATGAATGCGGCATGGGATATACTCATCCCCGACCTGCTCTGGCCGACCTGCCCCGACTTTATCCACCTCATTATGAAGCATACCAACCAAGCCGGCCAGGTGACAGGAGGCATTGGTTGAAGAGGCAACGCTGGCGTTTAGAGCAATGGTGCCATCGAAATGCTATGTCCAAGAAGACAACCTGGAAGAAGTGCCTGGGTCAGTGGCTCTTGCCCATCCTTTCCCCGCGACCCGACACGATGATGGCCCTGCCGCTGGAAGGCGAGGGGCGACTCTTGGACCTGGGATGCGGCATCGGTGAATATGCTCAGAAAATGACGGAGCGCGGCTGGCGCGTCGATGGGTTGGACCTGAGCGCCCATGCCGCCGCCGAGGCAGAACGTCTTTTTGGCCTCAAGGTTTGGGTAGGCAGTTTGCCTCATCCCCGTGTCGCTCCGCAAAGCTATGACGTGATCACCATGGGGCAGGTTTTGGAACATGTTCCGCATCCGCACCAGATCGTCGCCGCGGTCGTGGAAGCTTTGAAACCTGGAGGTCGTTTGGTCGTGAGCGTGCCCAATCTGGATGGTTGGGGACGAAGCCGCTTTGGCCCCTATTGGTGGCCGTTGCAGATGCCGCGGCATCTCTTGCATTTCACACCCAGCACCTTGAACGCCTTGATGCGCATGCATGGCTTAGAAGTGGAAAGTTTGCGCATGATGAAGCCGACCCACTGGCTGAGCCGATCGTGGCGCCTGGGCGCGGCGGAAGGCTGGAAACGGCAAACGCCGCCCCTGTGGTCCATGGCGGGCCGTTGGCGTTGGGGGCAGAGCATATGGACCAAGTGGCTCGCCTGGTCAGGCCAATCGGATGGGCTACTGATGGTCGCTCGCAAGCCTAAGGTGTTGAAACTCGGTCTGTCTCATTGGCCGGTCCAAGACCTCCAGACACGCGAGCACGCAGTGGCCAAGTCCATGCCGTCGCGGTTTCGCGACCGCCTGGTTTTACCTTCCGAATGATGACCATCTGGGAGGGGTGTGGCTGATGGTCGACTTGTCCATTTGCATCGTGAATTGGAATGTGCGCGATCTGTTGCAGCAATGCCTTGCTTCCATTGAAATGCATCGCGGCGCCTTGGCCATCGAAGTGATCGTGGTGGATAATGCCTCCCACGACGGCGCCCCTGAGATGGTGGAACAACAATTCCCCTGGGTCCGGTTGATTCGCAACGATCGCAACGAAAACTTTTCCCATGCGAATAACCAAGCCGCTCGGGTAAGCCAGGGGCGTCATCTTCTGTTTCTCAATAACGACACGATCGTGCTGCCGGGTAGTCTTCAGAAACTGGTGGGTTTCTTGGACAACCACCCCAGGGCGGGCATGGTGGGACCGCGTCTCATTGGACGAGACGGCCAAACGCAACGCTCCTATCGCCCCAAGCCGACTGTGAGGGCGGCCCTGCATCGGCTCACTTGCCTCCGCTGGACGGGGCTGTTTCGCCGGGCTTATCAGCGCTATCGCCGGCAACCCTTGCAAGACACCATGACCATGTCCGTCGAGGTGCTTCTAGGGGCGGCGGTGGCCATGCCGCGCTGCGTTTATGATGCGATCGGCGGCTGGGACGAAGGCTACCATTTTGGTTTGGAGGATTTCGATCTGAGCACCCGGGTCAGCCGGAGCCATGAGGTGTATTATCATCCCGATGCGGAGATCATTCACTTGGGACGCATGAGTTCGCGGCGCAATTCAGGACACGTTTATCTGGGCGTCGAATGCGGCTACGCACGCTATCTGCGTTTGCATGTCATGGGACCTTTGGGCGGTTGGCTTTACAAGGGCCTGGTGGTGCTGAATTTGCCCTTCTCTTTGCTCGAAAATGGCATCCGTTCCGTTTGGAAGCAATGGCGGCATGGGCCTGCTCCCGCCGGGTGGCCCCATAGCGAATGGCAGGGCGTTTGCTACTTCATGTTCCGTGGACTTCCCGCCTTTCTGAAATCTTAAACGCCAATCGACCAATGCCATCGAGAGACCGTGAGGTCATCCTTTCATGACGACCGGATCGACATCCTGGCAAAGAACTTTGGGAAGCATGGTCATCGGGTTGACTGGAATGGCCGTGCTCTGGGCAGGGTTCGACCAACTCTTGAGAAGCCAACGAGAGAATTACGAAATCGCCATGCGTTGGATCGGCGCCAGTCTGTTGGGGCTGTCCGGCGTGGTCATCCTTGCATTGGCTTGGCGATGGTGGCAGGGGTTGTGGTCATCGGATATCTTTTGGCGGCGGGCGGTATTTTACCGATGGTTGTTGGGAGGATGGTGGATCATATTCCTCTCCCTTGGATTGACGATAGGGCATCATGATGAAGCCCGTTTTGTTTGCAGGGGAGCTTGTCTGTTCTGGCTGGGACTGTGCCTGTTCCCCGCCAGCTTTCCTGGCGGTTGGAGAAAGATAGGGGAACGATTGCACTCCATCGCCGTTGGGCGGGGCATCGACGTGCTCCTTGGCAACGTGGTCCTGCTCCTGTTCTTAGGCGAAGTCGGCCTGCGCAGCCTGGCGGCGTGGAAAGGGGAGGACAGTTTGCTCCTGTTTCGATCGGAAGGCTGTCGCTTACAACCAGGTCGCCAGGGGCATGGCCAACTGGGCAATTCGCTAGGCTTTCCTGGTCCTGAATTTGTCCGTGAGAAACCTGCTGGTACATTTCGCGTGGCTGCGCTGGGGGACTCCTTTTCCGTAGCCACGGCGGTCCCTTATGAAGAGGCCTATCTGACGCTTTTGGGTCAAACCTGGCAGGGTGTGGAAGTGCTCAATTTCGGCGTGGCAGGAACAAGCCCGAAGGAATATCGACTCTTGCTCAACCGTGAGGTGTGGGACTATCAGCCCGATTTGATCCTCCTGCCCATCTTCGTGGGCAACGATATCCTCGAGCCAGTGATCGTCCCTAAATTGCATCGCTTCAACCCGAATGCCCTTTATGTTGAGCTTTTGCTGCAGCGAATCTATCGGCTCGTCCGTGAGCGCGTTCGATTGGCCGAAGCGAAACACCATGGGGACGCCCACCCGGCTCAGTCCAAAAATGAGGCCTCATCGCCGATCATGTCGGAGCGAACGTACCGTGAGCTGCTAGCCCGGCACGTGGCGATCTGCCGCAATCGACCGGATCGCATCGACGAACAGCTCTGGCGGGACTGCCTGCATCACGTCGGCGGGATCATCGAGGATGCTCGGCAGAGGGGTATACCGATTCTGGTTCTCTTGTTGCCGGATGAATTGCAGGTCAATGAACAGATGATGCTCGAAGCCTGGCGCGTGCGTGGTTGGCCTGACCAAGAACGGCAAGTGGATTATGCCAATCAGCGTCTCGCGGCGTTTCTGAAGGAAAAGCAAGTCCCTTATCTGGACCTGCTCCCCATATTACTGCCGCTGGGCAGCGAGGCTTATGCCCCCCGTGATACCCATTGGAACGCCCTTGGCAATCGCGTGGTGGCCGAGGCGGCGGCCCAATGGATGGAACTGTATCTGCCTTCATTTGTTTCTCGAATAGCCAAGCCGAGTCCGTAGGGAGGCAAGCGAATCATCCCTTTGGATCAGGGTTTCAGCCCCACTCGAGCCAGGGCTTGGGTTGCAAAATCCAAACTGATGGTGTCGCAGCGCTGGATGGTGTCGCTCACGATGCGTTGCCATTCTTGATTGGACATGGCAGCGGGTTTGGAGTCCGACCAAACCTCCACATAGGCCTTGGCTTTTGGCTCGGTGCCGCTGGGTCGAAGTGCGATTCGGGCCTGTTCCCCCACGCGAAAGAGCAATACGTTGCGATTGGACCGATCGGTCTCGCCACGCAGCGGGCCAAACACGCTCGACTCGCTTTGTAAGTCGATCATCTGGGTGATGGGGCATCCGGCCACCTTATCCAAGGGTTTCTGGCGCAGCGAGTCCAGCATTTGCACCATCATCTGCTTGCCCAGGATGCCGGTCATAACCACGTTGCGAACCTGGTTATGATGGTAGCCAAACTGGCGATAAATCTGCTCGAGGTAATCCAAGACGGTGAAGCCATGCCGTTTCTGATAGGCCGCCAGTTCCGCCAGGAGGAGGGAAGCCCCGGATGCGTCCTTGTCGCGCAATTGATGCGTCAACATCGCTCCATGGCTTTCCTCCGTGGCGATGATCATATCCTCGGGGCTAGCCTGGATTTCACCGAAACGTCCCGTGGTTTCAAGATGATGCAACACGTCGGCCATATATTTGAAGCCAACCAAGAGGTGATCGACCACCTGGCAACCAAAGTGCCGGGCGATCTTGCTCACGAGCCGGGTGGTGACTTCAGTGAGGATGACGAGGGGTGAGCGAGGAAGCTGACCCTTGACCTGGAGTTGTTCCAGTTTGAAATGCGTCAGTAGGGCGCACAACTCGTTGCCGGTGACAAAACGCCAATTGTCACCCATGGGGATCAAGGCCCCCAGACGGTCGCCGTCGGGATCGGTTGATAGAACCAGGTCCGCCTTATTCTCGATGGCCAGCCGCTTGGCCTGATCCATGGAGGCGGGAACTTCCGGATTCGGGCTGACCACGGCGGGGAAAAGGCCGTTCGGCTCAATTTGCTCAGCGACGGGAATGACCTCGAAGTGTTGTCGCTGGAGCAGTTCCATGACCGTGCCCGCGCCGACGCCGTGCAAGGGTGTATAGACGATGCGGCACTCGCCCTGGCGAACCGGTCCGATCAGGCTCTGCCGAGCCAGCATGTCCAGGTAGGAAAGGTGTAAGGCACTATCCATGAAGGAGAGCAACCCGGAGCGCAGCGCGTCGGCCCAATCAAGCTGTTGAATGGTCGTGACTTGATCGACTAGGTCCGCCATGATCTGATCGTCGGGCGGGACCGGCTGTCCACCTTGCTCATTGTAGAATTTGCCGCCGTTGTCATCGGGTGGATTGTGTGAAGCGGAAATGTTCAATCCGCCTTGGGCTTGGAGGCTGCGGATGGCCCAAGAAAGTTCCGGCGTGGCCCAGAAACGCTGGCTGTCCAGCGGCGGCATGTAGCAGTGGATGCCGTTGGCCACGTACACCTGGGCCGCCAATTGGGCCAGCCTCTTGGAAGTCAACCCGCGGAGCGGGTGGGGGCGATTAGCCGCGTATTGTTTGCGGACGTCTTCGAAGCGGCGCACGTCATAGACCAACACGATCCGGATCGGATTCAGACCAGGAAACCGTTCCTTCAAGTATTGACAATGGCCTTGCACGGAAGCTTGCAAGGTCCAAGGATTCATGCGATTGGGACCGATTCCGACGTGGCCGCGGCGGCCGCCGGTGCCGAAGGGCAGGATTTGATAAAAGCGGTCCAACAGGCCGGCCCATTGCTTCTGCTCGATCAGCCATTCGATCTGGGGTCGGTAGTCCTTCAGATCAGGCGCTGCCAGCCAGGATTCTAAATAGGACAACGCTTTATCCTTGGCTGCAGGGTCGACGTCGACCGTGGCGAAGCCCTCTCGAGCTTGATCCAATAATGGCTTGATGGAGTTCATGGATCGATTGATCATCAAGGAGAAGAAAAGGAAAGGGCGGGCAGGAAACCCGCCCCTCATGCTTGAACGATTGGGTTTAGCCCATGAGATTCCAACCAGGCCGCGGCTCGCGAAACAAATAACTATTGGCCTCGGTGTCTTCGTGGACAAAAGCTTGTTTCTTGATGTCGTAACCTCGGTAGCAGCGTTCGTGGTTGGCGTCCCAGTAAATCCTGCGGCCGGTTTTGTAGCTGATGTTGGCCAGGTGGCAGGTCACCGTAGCCAGATGCATATCCTCGATTTCCGAGGCAGGCTTGTCATCGCGGTTGCGCAGACAATGCAGGAAGTTTTTGACGTGGCTGAAGTGCTGATCCGATCCGCCATGACTGGAAGCTTCCAAGTCTGAACCGGGCGCAGGGACAACCCACCAGCCATTGCGGTCCAGGGTCAAGGTCCCCTTGGTGCCGACGAACTCCATGCCGTGTCCGCGTCCGCCAAAGCCGCCATGCACGCGGCCGCGCCGGACGGTGTAAACGTGAATGAAGCCCTCGTATTCGTAGGTGACATCCAGCGTATCAGGCGTGTCGCTGTTGTCATGCATCTCGAATTTCCCGCCCGTGGCGGAAACCGAGAGGGGCGACTTGACGTTCATCGCCCATAGAACGATGTCATTAAGGTGCACGCCCCAGTCGTTGCACAGGCCGTTGCCATATTCCTGGAACCAGCGGAAATTGCCATGGAACCGGGCTTGATTAAAGCGCCGGGCGGGCGCCGGGCCAAGCCAGAGATCGTAGTTCACCCCTGAGGGCGGGGAGCCAAGGTCGGGCGGATTGCCACAGCCATCCTTGCCGGTCATGTTGGTGATCCACGTTTTACACAGGTAGACGTGGCCCAACTGCCCCGACTGGACAAAGGCCACGGCATCCTTGAAATGTTGGCCGCTTCGCTGCTGCGTGCCGATCTGGCAAATCCGTTTTTGCGCATGGATGGCATTCACCATGGCCCGCCCCTCGCGGATATTGTGAGACAGAGGCTTTTCGCAATAAACATCCAATCCTTGGCCGTTCTTGCCGGCGTGAGCGGCGGCGATCAGCGCGTAGGCATGATGGTGATCCGGCGTGCCGATGATGACGCAGTCCAATTCCTTGCATTGCTCCAGCATCTTGCGGTAGTCTTCGTACATTTTCACGCTCGAAGTCGGTCGATTGGCTTTCTCTAGAATGCGCATGGAGTTGTTGATTTGCCGCTCGTCCACGTCGCACAAGGCGACCACCTCGAAATCGGACAGGCGGACAAAGTCTTGTAAATTGGCATTGCCCATACCGCCGCAACCGATCAGGGCGACGTTGATTTTGTCGTTCTCCTCTACTTTTTTCTCTTGAGCGTCGTCCTTCTTGGTCTTGTCATCCTCCTTCTTTTTTTCGTCGTCCGCATGGAGCGCGGTAGCGGCCAAAGTGGCTGCGCTGGCGGCGGAAGTCGTGAGGAATGAGCGGCGATTCATGGGGTTCCTTTCTCTGCGAGTTGGCAATGGAAGGTGGGACTCAAACTTGTGCGACAAACGAGGCTCCATTCATTGGCCCTTGGGCAGCGGGCTAATGCGAATGTTTTTGAAAAAGAGGTCCGTCGTGGGGTCGTGGCCTTGCAGACTGATCGTTCCTGCCGCGGTTTTGGCTCCCCTGCGGGCGTTGGTGCCCAAGCGGGCGGTGTCGGTGAAGTCGGTCACTTGATAACCATCGACCCAGGTGGCCATGTGCGTGCCATGGGCCAGGATGGTCATGGTGAAATAGCGATGGTCGTCGCTGACGACGCGCCGCGCCGGTTGGCGATTGTAAAGGCCGCCGGTGCCAAAGTCCACGGGTTTCTCGCGATCGTCGCCTTGCCATTGATTGCGAATTTGCGCTTCGTAGCCGCTCCAAAACTGGCCTGGCGTGCATCGGAAAAAGACGCCGCTATTGAGGTGCTTGCCGTTGGACTTCACGTCGATCTGCAAGATGAAATCATCCCAAGTTTGTTCCGTGTGCAAATCGCCCGGCCCATTTTGCAAGCGCAGCTCGCCATCCGCCGTGATGGAGTATTCTGTCTTGGTGTTGGCCGTCTCCACGGGCTTCCAACCGGTCATGGATCGACCGTCGAAAAGCGACTTCATCTCCAGCGGCTTGAGCTTGAGGTGGCGAATGTACATCGTCGTGCCGGGAAGCGTCTTCAAGGTGATGGCCTGGGTCTTGTCCTTGCCGGGGCAATGAAAGCTGACCGGGCTGAAGGAAGGATCCATAGGATTTTCCTTGGCCTTCATTTTCGAGACGCCATGAGCATAGTGGAATTCAAAGCCGCCTTCCGAGCCTTCATAGCGGCACTCCATGGCGAGATCAAAGGAACTGAAGGCCGAGGTGGTGGTGATCGAGGCGGTGTCCTTGCCGCCGAGCTTAATCACCCCTTCTTGCCAATCGACGGAGCCTTCGCTCTTCCAGCCATACGACGTTGATCCATCATAAAGTGCTATCCAACCTTCGCGGATTTCCTTTTCGGTCAGGAATTTCAAGGGGGAACCAGATTCCTGGCCAAGCACGGGCATGAAGGCGATCAACCACGCCGCCATGTGCCAAACGGACTTGAAATGCATGCCAAACTCCTGCTTACAAAGACGAATCGCTGTCTTGCAATGTACCCGTTTCATGCAATGGAACCCAGAAAAAAATAGCAGGGAACGCAACTTCGCGAAATTGACGATAGTCTTCCCGGCGTGTCAGTTGTCGCCGCGGCGATTGCGATCGAACGCCGAACATGCCTGGTCATGCATGACTTGACTGCGGCGAGGAGGGGGCGTGCGATCGTAATGCAAACTGGCGACTATTGGACTGTGCTATTTTCTGCTATAACCATGACATGAATCCAACCCATGATCAACTCCTCAACATTGGCGTCTTGGGCCTGGGCCGTGGTTGGCGAAGGAAATGGAAACCAGCCCTTGAACGTGCCTCCGCCGCGTATCGCGTTTGCGTCTTGTATGATGCCGTGGACCGCGTCACCCAGGAAGAGGCTCAACTGCAGCGCTGCAGGGCGGCGGACAGTCTCGAGCATTTTCTGAATCATCCGGAATTGGATGTTATTCTTTTTTGCGATCCGACTTGGTTTCGCCTTTGGCCGTTGCTGGCGGCATGCCGTTCGGGACAGCCGGTTTTGTCCGCGCTGCCGTTAAGCTGCGACATCGAAGATGGGCAAGCGCTCATCGATGCCATGAGCGCGGCCAGCCGAGCCGTCCATTGGGTGCACGCCTTGGCGGAAAGTCCGACCTTGCAGCACTTTCAGGAGGAAGTGTCACGGCTGGGGCCGGTACATTTCATATCCGCACAGGTTCGGGTTGCTCCGGACGAAGATCGGATGGCGTGCCTTTGCATCTTGTTCGAGGGCTGTATGCCTCTGTTCCCCTGCTGGCCGACCCATGTTCAAGCCATTGGACCGCGCTCGTTTGACGCTCCGATCGGTTCAGGCGTCGTCGTTTACGGACCTGATTGGGAAGCCCACATCACGACGCTCATGGTTCCCGAACATATGAAGTCGGGCAATCGCTTGGAAGTCTTGGCGGAACGCGGCCAAGGCGAATTGCAGTGGCCCGATGTCTATGTCATTAAGAGACCGGGTGAATCGCGCAAGCGAACCTTGGTGCAAGAAGATGACGCGGCGATGATTTTGCGGCAATTTCATCAAATGGTGTGGCAAGGCGACGTCGATCAATTAAATCAAAAATTTTCGATTGAAGCATTTCACCTCCTTCACGCCGCGTGGCGCAGCGCGGAAGACATGGGCCGAAGGATCGAAACACCGCCAATGCCTGTCGCGACGCCAGGGGAGGCAGTGATCACGCCAACTTAGTGAATTAACGTGCTAGGAATCGCGGCTTGGGCAAAGGGAGATGTTGAGCCGACTTCCAAGCCTCAACATTGCCGATGGGGAACCAAAAGGTCGTTTCCAGCACCTCGACTGGCAACCGCGCCGCCAGGTAGCTGACATAATCGGTGATTTCATATTCCCCGCGAGGCGAGAGCTGCAATTCATGCTCGAAGACCTTGCGCGGAAACAAATACGCCCCGATGTTGGCGAGTTGCGGACCAGCTAATCCTTTGGGTTTTTCTTCCAATCGATCCAGCATTCCAGCCTTATTTTTGAAGGCAATCCCCCAGAGCGAGGGATCGTGAACGGCTTTGACTAACAAGCCCGCCTGGACCAGGGACAGTCGACGCAAGTCTTCGTGACCGTATAAATCATCGCCATTGAGCACCATGAAGCGATCGCTTCGAATGACGTTTTGGCAGCGCCGCAAGGCGTCGCCCGTGCCCCGTGCTTCACCTTGAGGCACTGCAATCCAATCCTTGAAGAAGCTTTGCTTTTCAAGATAGGCCTCCAGTTGTTCGCCCAAATGGTGAATGACCACGATGATTCGGTCGATGGCGTCAGGCAAGGCTCCAAGAAGGTGATCGAGGATGGGGCGCCCCTGGACTTCAAGAAGTGGTTTGGGCGTCGTGAGCGTATAGGGTTGTAGCCGGACACCTTTTCCCGCGGCCAAGATCACAGCATCCATTTCGATCGACTTCCTCCGATATGAGCTTGTGCGGCTTGCCCAATTTATTGAGAGCGCTTGATTTAACTAACTTATGGGTTTTGGCTTAAGTTCGCAGGCTGCTTGAACCGATTCAGGTCCTATCGACGCCCTGCGTCTTGGAGGCGCCTTGTCATGGACGTATCAAGGTCGTCATCAACGCCGGGCAACTGGTTCAGGAGGAACCAGTCGGGCAGCGGCTTTCTTTGCGCCATCGGCAAGGAAAGCCATTCCGCTCGTTTGGCACGAACCCTTGCTTGGACGAAGGATGACATCCAATGCGTCGCTTGTTTGGATTGGTTGCGTTGTTGGGAATGCTGAGTGCGCTTGGTTGCTGTCATGACACTTGCGATAGCTGCCGCCATGAACCTTGCGGTGCTTGCGGTAAAACGCATCATGGTGCCATGGCTCCAGTTCCCGTGACGGAAATGAAACCAATGCCGGCTCCCGCCAAGTAAACAAAGAAAGCGTTCTGAACAAGAAACCCACGATCAGCGGATCGTGGGTTATTTTTTTTATGGGCAGTTTTGTGTTACAAATCTCGCCGAGAAAATCCCATGATGCCGATCATGGCCAGACAAACCGAGCCGAGAAGCAACCCTCCCATCAGACGATAAAGCAAGACGGGATCGTACTGGCCTCTGATCAGTTCTGGTATGGAGCGGATCAGTCGCGGCAAGTCGAATGTGCCAATGGGCAAATAATAGAGCAAGGCCCCCAGTCCATAAATGGCGATCCACATGAGAGCGATAGCCAAAACGTTGCTGTCCACCCATGAACTGATCACAATCCCGAAGGTAATAACGACGGTCAAAAGACAGGCCACCAGTCCAAATGCGAAAAGCAACCCTTGCGGGTGCAGATCATTCTTGAGCAGCAGGAGACAGACCGCCACAACCAAGCCGGTCAGCAGCGCGAACCCGCCCAGGATCGCCAGCCATCGAGCATGCCATTTGCCCAGAAAATACTGCCAACGGCTGACACCGCGGGACAGAATCGTTTCGGCAAGCACGTCCCGTTCCGTGGCGATCGTGCCGGCGCAGAGGATGATCACGATGGTCGTGCCGATCCAAAGGCTCATCTGCATGAGTTCGCTGACCAGCGTGGACGTGTTTTGCAATAACTTCGCTTCATTGTGAATGGCGGAGCGATGAAGAATCAAGCCCATGCACAACATGAGCGCCACCAGCCCGCATGCCCGATAGAGACCGCTTTTAAGCGTCTGGGCCAGGTCGGTCCGAAAGACAGCCAAGTAGGGCAGCACGCGGTTAAGCGGCAGCGCGATCTTGATGGATACGGACAAATCCACGTTTATCCTCACCCCCCACTAGGGTTAAAAAGGCCGTTTCCGTCGGTTCGCTCAGGCTATGCAGCCCGGTGACTTCCACCTTGTTCGAGGCCAATTCCATGAACACATTGGCCAGGGCCGCGCTGTTGGGCGTGCCCTCCTTGACCAGAATCTCGATCCGGCGCTGTTGCCACAAGGTGGCCGTGGCCACTTCGGTCATGGTTTTGATTGTCTGAAAGCACTTGTTGATCGTCTTATTGTCGCCGGACAACTCGATTTCAAATTGCCGACAACCAATGTCTTCTTGCAATTCCTCCAAGGTGCCAAATGACAAGAGGTGCCCTTGGCTCATCACCGCCACGTGCGAACATAACTCGTCGATATCGCTCAGGTGATGGCTGGTGACAATCAAGGTGCGATCATCGCCTAAATTTTTGATCAAACTAAACATGTTGCGCCGAGCGACGGGGTCCAGGCCGTGCATGGGTTCATCCCAAATCAACAATTCGGGATCATTAACCAGGCTGGCCGCCACGGCCAAACGCGCCAACATCCCATGCGAAAAGCCATGCATGCGATCTCCGGCCAAATCGAGCATGCCGACGCTTCTGAGCAACGAGGCGATCTTGGGCCTTCTGATGGAGGCGCCCATGCCATGCAAGGAGGCGACGTAATCCAAATAGGCCATGGGCGTAAATCCCGCCGGCATGCGCGGATGCGTTGGGATGTATCCCATGCGTCGACGAAGCGAGGCGGCATTCGGGTGCATTTTGTGGCCGAATATCTTAACCCAGCCAGAGGTAGGGATCTGCTGACCCATCATCAAACGAAGCAGCGTGGACTTGCCAGCGCCATTGGGACCGATCAGTCCCAGGACCCAACCGCGTTCCAATCGAAAGGAAACGTCGTTGAGGGCAACTTGCCGTCCACGGTAGACTTTGGACAGTCGATTGGCTTCGATGATGGGCACGGCTGATACATCCGCCATGTCCCTTCCTCCCCCCCGCCAGCTTGCTCTGTTTGCGCAGCCTCGCGCTTGGAGCATGAAGCTAGCTCAATGCGGTCGGGCCATAACGGGCCTTCAGGCTTTGGTCAAGAGCAGTATCAAAGACCACTCAACTCAATATGGGGTCGAGCACTGCGATCTACTCGTGAAGCTGGTGAAATGGCGAAAGCAGACATGATTTATGTTTGGTAAGCCGTTGAGTCGACACGCCAAAGCTAAACGGGGCCGTGTTGACACACGACCCCGCATGGATGTAACTGTAAATCACTGGCGGCGACGAAATAGGGCAGGTGGTTAACCCTTGCCATTTTTCTTGGAGACGGAGGTCGTTTCCTTGCGAACCCAATCCAAGGCTTTGTTGAGCTGGCGGTCCACAAAGGACTTGTCCACGCGATCACTATGCTTCACCTGAACGCCGTCCTTGCGGGGTAAAATTTCGATCCCGCGGAGGTAGTCGCGCAATTGATCGCGTTCGGAAGGGTCGAGTTTGATCAAGTGTTCAGGCAGGGGAGAGACGCCCCAATCATCCGTTTCCTTGGAAGTGGGAAAGCGGTGGAGATTCTTGCCATTGGGCCGCCAGAAGGAAGCGGTCGTCAGCTTCAAGTCCGCGGGACCATCGCCAATGTCAATCTGGCGGATGTGCTGCACGCTGCCCTTGCCGAACGACCGTTCGCCCATGACGATGGCCCGTTGTTGATCCTGCAAACAGCCGGACACGATTTCGCTGGCGCTGGCGCTGCCGCCGTTGACCAGGATCACCATGGGGAAATTCGTCAGCGTTCCTCGGCCGGTGGCCTTGAAAACTCTTTCGCGATTGGTGTCGCGCGGCCGGATCGTAACAATGCTGCCGTCCTCGATGAACATGTCGGAGATGGTGACGGCGGCGTCCAGATAACCGCCTGGATTGAAGCGCAGATCGATGATCAACCCCTTCATGCCTTGCTCGGTCAGTTCGCGCACGGCTTTCTTGAGGTCGCGTTCGGTATTAAGAGCGAACTGCGACAAGCGGACATAACCGATCTTATTCTCCTTATCGAGCATGAAGTCCCAGCTATCATCTTCCAGCCGGCGAACCCCGAAAACGGTTTCCGCCGTAACCAAATTGCGGCGGAGGTCAAACGAAATTTCCTTTTTCGTCCCATCTTCCATTTCACGCTCAAAGGTCAAAGTGACCTTGGTGTTGCGCTTGCCCAGGATCAACTTCACGACGTCGGTGCTGCTCATGCCCTTGGTGGAAGTGGTCACGGGTTGATCGAGGGCCTTGCCATCCTTGTCGGTGTAGTTCGTGACGCTGATGAGCAGGTCGTCGGTTTGTATACCTGCTTTATAGGCGGGGCTGCCGCGCAGTGGCGTAGTCACGCGAATGTAATCCGTCTCCACGTCCTTGACGATCTGAATGCCCACGCCAATAAACTGCTGTTGCGTGCTGATTTCGAATTGACGCTTGGTTTCAGGGTCGACGTAAGTGGAATGCGGATCGAGCGAATGCAGCATCACGGCCAAAGCAGCGTCGAGATCCTTGCTTTTATCGAGACTGTCCCGCTGACCGAGGTTCATGCGCGCGGTAATCAAGATGTCCCGAGCCTTGTCTTCATCGTTGCCCTTGAAATCATTCAGTTCTTCTTGCAGTTCCTTGGGAATTTTCTCGTCCGCGATGCGGTAGAGGCCTCGCACGGCATGACCAACCATTTCGGAGAGGTTAACCTTCTTGACATAGTCATCCCGCGTGTAACCCGCGACCTTCAAAACACGCTCGGCGAAAGCTTCCGCCTTTTCTCGGGAGTAAGCGGCGGAGGCGATGTTTTTCTCGCGAAACGCCAGGAAGTCCTTCAGGTTAATTTTCTCGTCAATCAATTCAACGTATTTCTGGCGCAAGAGGCGCTGCGCTTCATAGCGCGGCATTTGGCCAAGGAGTTTGTTTCCCTCTTCTTGAAGTTCCTTGCTCAGTTGATGTTTGGCCACAAGAGCCTTGAAGGATTGCAGCCGCTTTTCAACGCTCTCGAGAGCCGCGGGATTAAAGGCCACGGGGAAATGGGTCGACCGGCCCCGAATCAAAGGGAACTGCGAGCGTTTATTCATCGAGGTGGCTTTTTTCACCAACTCCTCGCCAACGAATTCGGCAAGTTCGTCAACGGAGATGATGCCGTCGGCTTCTTTGCCAAAGCGGTCCGCTTTTCCTTTCATGCCTTCGAGAATGAGCTGCATGAAAAGGCTATGATTTTCCATCTCGATGGATGGCTCTAAGCCTGAGTTGGCGGCCATGAGCATGAAGGGTTTTGTCAAGGTCGAGTCGTCGGAGTCTTCATCGATGTTGCTGTATTCGCGAAACCGATTATCGAGACTGAACGTGTCGATTTTTTCCGTGCTTTGGAACCCCTTAAAATGCACGTCGAGCAAGAGCAAGACGCGGTTGCTCTTGATGGTCTTGAATTCCTGTTCGATTTCCGCGCTGGTCACGGCGTCCTTGCTTCGATTGACGAGCGTGGAGTCCTTGGCGAAATAGCACGTGCTGGTCCCCGAGGGGCCGCCTTGACCCAACCAGCAGAGGAGGATCGTGTCTTCCTCCTTGGCGGAGCTGAACGCCCATTTGATGGCTTTCAAGATATTGTCTTTTGTGGCTTTCTCGTATGGGCGCGACGAATCGCTGCCGCCCAGCAACAATTTGACGTGATCGGCTTTATAAAGCGACTTATTGGCAGGGGAGACGAGCACGTCATAAAGGGCTTTCACGTCCCCTTCCGCATGGGTTCGCGGAAGAATGCTGGAATCCTCATACTGATCAATCCCAATCAAGACGACGTAGGACTGCGCTTCGTCGGTCTTGGCCCAAGCTTTAGGGAGGAACAGGAAAACGATCAGGAATAACAACAGCACGGACAGCAAGCGGCGGTGGCGCATTGCGATTATCCTTTCGGATCGGGGAAAAGGCGGTGTGCGTGCATGCGGCGATTAACCGAGTATGACTTCAAACATGCCTCTGACTCCATTCTTGTTTATTCCTTAAATTTCGTCAATCAGGAATTGGCAACCTTGGGACCGAAACCAATGTCTGTCGTGCCAAATGGCCAATTGGAAGCATTGACGAGCGTGATCCTATTGGCTGAACTGGAGTGACCAATCGGGTTGGAGATGGAAAAATAATGCAATTGTAGGTCAACGGCGGCATTTTAATTCAAGTTACGCAACCTTCCTGAAGCCCAGCGAACCAAAGGCCATTGATTGAGCAGCGCTCCACGTCCTCAAACCAATTTAAGTTCCAACGGCCCTTCAAGTCGTTTCAACTTGGAAAGCAGTAAGTCCAATTGCGGCAAGCTGATCGATTGAGCTCCGTCGGACAAGGCGCGATCCGGATGCGGGTGCACCTCAACCAGCAAGCCATCTGCGCCTGCCGCCATCGCCGCCAGTCCCATCGGAATCACATAATCACGTTTTCCCGTCCCATGGCTAGGATCGACGATGATGGGTAAGTGGGACAACTTTTTAATCGATGGCACAATCGATAAATCGAGTGTATTGCGCGTGTGATCGGCGAAGGTGCGCACGCCGCGCTCGCAGAGCACCACTTGGAAATTCCCCCCGGACAGGACATACTCAGCCGCCATCAGCCATTCTTCCAGCGTTGCGGAAAGGCCGCGTTTGAGCATCACCGGCTTCTTCATTTGCCCAACCTTGCGGAGAAGGCTGTAGTTTTGCATGTTGCGAGCGCCGATTTGAATCAGGTCGGCGACTTCTTCCACCGCGGAGGCATGTTCCAAGTCCATCAGTTCGGTGACGATGCCCAAACCGAAGCGTTCGCGGACTTTGTGCAGATATTTCAACCCCTCCAGGCCAAGGCCCTGAAAACTGTAGGGGCTGGTTCTCGGCTTAAAGGCTCCAGCGCGGAGCAGTTTTATGCCGCGCTCGGCAAGGGCTTCGGCGGTGTGCATGATCATGGCCTCGCTCTCCACGGAGCAAGGTCCAGCAATGACCGTGAACGTGCCTGGCCCCAGGCGCGCCTGGGGCAGTTGCACCACGGTGTCTTCCGGGTGCATTTCCCGGGAAGTGAGTTTGTAGGATTTCGTGACCCGGATGAGATCGAACACTCCGGGCAGCACAGAAAGCGGTTGGGCATCCACGGCCCCGGTATTGCCCGTGATGCCGATAGCCGTGCGCGTTGCCCCAGGCAAAGGATGAGCGGTCAGCCCCATCTCCTTGATGACGCTCAAGACGTGATCGATCTGTTCCTGGGTTGCGGAGCGTTGCATGACCACGAGCATCGAACCAATCCCCTCTCGGCATGGGCATCCTATTCGGACGCTGAAGGCAACACCCTCTTTCCGTTATCCTACGGACTGGATGTGACTTGGCCGAGTGCCTGTCCCCTCAATTAACCGCCACGGGATGAATGAGGCAACGGCATGATCGTAACCTGTGCAAATGAGAGCCATGGGGATGCTGGCCACGATCTTAAATGTCTGAGTACGACTACTCATGATCGCGCCGCAGAACTTCGAGAATGGGCGTTTGCATGGCGAAACGTATTGCCATCCACCCAGACAACAGACCCACTCCTGCGATGCCCAAAGTGACCAGGAGCATGAGCCACCAAGGAAATGGCGATCCAATCAGGAGCCAGCGTGGAACGATGGCGAGCAAGGCCGAGGATCCGCCGATCAAAATGCCCATGCCAATCAACCAGACATTTTCCAAGAGAGCCAACCTGCCAAGCTGCCGTTTGGCAAAACCCAACGCTCGGAGGAGTGCCCATTCCGCGCGGCGTTCGTTAAAGTTTCTGAGCATGACCACGGCCAAGCCCACCGAACCTAACAACAATCCCAAGCTGCCGAGCAATTGAAACGTGGAGAGATAGGTATTTTCAACAGCTTGGAATGCTTGCAGCCGCTCGAACGTTGAGGACATATGCCAGCCGAAGGGTTCTCCCAAGGACTGATCGAAGCCATCCTTGACGCGATCGGATTGTTGGGAAAGCGATTCGATCAGGAAAAAACGATAACCAGGCAGGTTCGGAAAAAGCCTGGCAAAATGAGTTTCTGCGATCAGTAGTTCGCTCTGAAAAATACTGTCTTCCACCATGCCCACTAATTGAACCTGAATGAGCTGGTCCGCGTCGTTGGCGATCCACCATCGATCCCCGATTCCCTTTTGAAGGATCCATTGAGCGGTGTGGTTGTCCGCCACCAGGGGAACGATGGGTTGACCCTCGTGATCGGTCATCGTTCGTTCGAGTATCTTCCAAGGTTCGCTGCGTTCATGGTCCGATGCATCCGAGCCTAAGCTTAACGTGAAGCGCTTCAGCTTAATAAACGATGAAGGGACTCCCAGGACACGTGGTTTACGAGGTTGAAACAGGTTTAAACAACTGACGTCATCCCCTGAGCGCAGGCGGAAGCCAGCGATGGTCTGGATCGGCAACGTTGCGGGAAGGGGTTGTTCCAAATCCGCATCGGCCAGCAATCGTTCAAGGATGGTCTTGTTTTCTGGAATGTAGGGTAAAGCGACATCCGACTCGGCGATCCAATCAAAACCACCGGTGCCGCCCTCCGGACTCAGGTTGTGAGGCGTATCCTTGCGAAAGGCTTGCACGGCCAACACCATGAATATCCCAGCGGCTAGCATGCCCACTGTAAGCAAGCTGCGCGCGGGCATGCGACTTAAATTAGATCCGGCCAATTGCCACAGGGCCCAGCGGCTGCGCACATCGAACGTGGCGGTTGCCTCCCGGCGCAAGTGCCAACGCCACGCGCCGATGCCCGCGCCGAGCCAAAGACATCCCGAACCAAAGAAGAATCCCGAGACCCATTTGGCGTCTTGAACCAGGGTTGAGGCGATAGCTAATGCCAATGCCAGAAGGAAGCAGACCAGGACCACGACCAGATTGAGCCAACGACTCGAAGCCACTTGCAATGCCACCTGCGTCGTGCCGCCGAGGAGTTGCCTGGGTGATAAATGGGCTTGCCCTCGCAACGCCAAGGCCAAAACGGTCAAAGAGAAGGACATGCTCAAGCCAAACCCGATGACCAAGCTGGGATAGGGCAGCCACCCGGTCGCTGGATCGTGCTGCGCGAGATGAAATTGAAGAAACGAAGTTTCGATCGAGCCATGCCAACCCCAGCGCATGCCAGCGATCAAACCTTGAGCATACCCGATGGCGAACAACAGTCCCAAGGTTGATCCTAAAAAGCTGATGAATAAGCCTTCAAGCCAAAAGCCAACACGAATCTGCCTCAATGAAAAACCCAAGGCCAACATCAAACCTATTTCCGATGCCCTTTGTTCAACACCGAAGCGAAAGAGCAAGCCAATGAGAATGAGGGCTGCCAAAATGATGAACAGGCTAAAACCAAAGAAAAGCCACCCAAAGATCGCAGCGGTCCCTTTATGGGTTGAGGCTAGGGCCATGGCTTTGACCGGCTGAAACGACATGCCCATGCTCTCGGGAGGCAACAAGGATGCGAGTTGGATGTGCAAGGAAGCGAGGAGCTTTTCCACGTTGCCATCTCTGGGAGCCAGGCGCACGGATGTGTATTCCCCATATCGACTCTTCCAGAGCTTCTTGGCCGTGGCGGGGGAGACAAAGGCCTTGGGGGCCACTTGCCATTGATGATAAAACTGTTCATCGGCATCGCGAATCCAAGCGGGATGCCAATGTTCGGGGGGGAAGGGCGGCTTCCAATCCTTGATCCTGGCCCCGCGCATGCCAGGAAAGTCGGGAGTCAAGGTGGCGTTGGCGACGGGGCCGCCGTTAGGTACGACTCCTGCGAGAGTAAAGGTGTGGCTGCTTTCAATGAGTCGATAACCGTCGCCTTCAATGAAATAACTCATTCGAATCTTCGACCGACCAATCCCGTTTTCCCAATCGCCCATGGGCCACAGATCGCGCGCAACAAATTCGGTTAGTAAAATCTCGTCTTCCTTCAATGAAGCCATCGATTGGCCTTGAAGACCCAAAAGAGGACCAAAGGGGGGAGGATCGGTCGGATCGAGACCGGTCACGGCGGAGTAGGGAGTGTAACTAACGGCGGCGAGCGCCAACCGCGAGGCACTGCTTGGAAGCGGCACGGCCATGCCGGCCAAAGCCATGGCCAACTCGGCCTCAAAATGATCTTGCCGCAGCATCAAGTTCGAAAGATAAGTCAAGGTCGGAACCATTTCGATGGCATGGCTGGACTTTAATGGCAGCAAAGCTTGCACGCATTCGGGCTCGAGGATCATCCGCCGGCTTTCCACGGAAACCATTGGCGAAAGCTGGGAGTCGTGGACAAACCTTAATCCATAATCCTCGGGTGTGACCGCTCGTCCCAGGTCGGCCTGCAATCGGTCCTGTATCATCCGGCCTTGAATTTCCGCCAGCAGCAGATTGGCGGCGCCGGGAGGTTGATCGGCGTCGCGAGCCAGTCGGTTTTGCAAGCGTCGGAGCTGCACGTAAATGAGGCGGGGTTGAGCAGACTCCAGGATCAGACTGAACCCTCCCGAGCCGGTGTTGGGCAGGATGCTCTGTATCGGGCTGCTTTCGAGGAGAATCCCTTCGAATTCGCGGCGCCTCCCAATGATCGAATCCGCGGGGACAACGTGTGGTTTATCAATGCGGATTTCGAGCAGATCGCGGCGATCAACCTTCAACTCATCCGCCAAGGTCTGATTGATCAAAACCTCGTTGCCTAGATCCAGAGGTCTTTCATCAAAGAGCTGCCAAAAGCGTTCATCCACGCCAACGACGTGAACTTTGCCAGCACGTCGCCGAATGCGTCCTTGATCGTCGCGAACGATGACAGTGCCGGGCAACAGGATGGCGGGGGCGGCATGGGCCAGGTTGCCTTCGGCCAAGGATGACAATCTAGCCGCCAGATCGGCGGTGAAAAAGTGCGGCGGCGCAAGGACATAATCGATCTTGCCAAGCCGCTGGATGGCCAACGCTTGCAGGCTTCCTCTGAGCGAATCGCCGATGAGCAAGGCGCCGGTTAAAACGGCCGTGCCAACGAGGACGCCGAGCATCACGAAAGAGTGACTGCGGCGGTAATGCCAGAGGTTGCTCCAAAGCAGTCTGCGTTTAGTCATGTTCGAGGAGTTGCCCATCCTGCATGCGCATCCGCCAGGGAAAACGTTCAGCCAAGTTGGCGCTGTGCGTGACCACGATCAGCATGACATTCCAGTGCGGGCAGAGATCAAGCAGCAATTGACCGATGGTATGGGCCGAAGCTTGATCCAGGTTGCCCGTGGGTTCATCCGCCAACACGAGCAAGGGTTGGTTAATCAAGGCGCGTGCCACGGCGACGCGTTGCCGTTCGCCGCCGGACAGTTCCGCGGGTCGATGATCCAGGCGGTGTGCCAAGCCGACTTGTTCCAACAGGGCCTGGCCTCTGGCCGGTGCATCCTTCCGTGCCGATGAAGTGGCCAAGGTGGGAATCAGGACGTTCTCCAAGACCGAGCATTGAGGCAAGAGATGGTGATCCTGAAAGACGAAGCCAATCTTGTGATTGCGAAAAGAAGCCAGATCGCGTTCAGACATTTGAAACGGATCGCACCCTTCCAATTCGAATCGACCAGAAGTGGGGCGATCCAGCGTTCCCAAAAGATGCAGCAACGTGCTTTTCCCTGACCCAGAAGGACCCATGATGGCCAGGGATTGCCCGCGATGCATGGTGAGGCTGACGCCTTTAAGAATCGCCAACGTTCCGGAGCGCGTGGGATATTCCTTGCAGAGCTGATGAGCCAGCAATGTTGGTGATTCGGCTGGGGCGGCCACGATGATTATTTACCTTCTTTGGAAAAGCCAACTGCGGCTGAAGAAGACTGCAAGGCCTGGCGGATGTGATCCGGAATGGGGGTGGAACGAAGGCCATGGTCAGTTTTGACCGTGCAGCAAACGACCAGGGAGCCCTGTGCCACGACGTTTCCTTGAAGGGAAAACCGATGAGCATAGGTGATCGATTTCTCCCCCATCCGCTCGATGCACATCGCGCAGTCCACCAAGTCCTCGAACCGAATCGGTTGAAGATAAGTGCATTGAGCCGACACGCGCGGAAAGCCTAGCGAGCGGTCGTCGAGAGGCATCACCACGGAGAAGCCCAGGAGGCGCATCAGTTCCACTTCCACGGATTCCATCCACAGAAAAAAGCGGGAAAAGTGCATGATGCCGGCCATGTCCGTGTCGACAAATTCCACGCGGCGTTGTGTGACAAACGGCATGACCTCTCCTCGGTATACAGGTTCTTGACAGGAGTCAGCACCTTATCCATCCAGCACGCGGCCGATGCCATAATACGTATATCCAAGGGCTTTCATGGCCTTGGGTTCGTAGATATTCCGTCCGTCGAAAATGATCGGTTGTTTCATGAGGTGATGCATGACGACGAAGTCGGGGTTGCGAAATTCCTGCCATTCCGTGACGATGGCGAGCGCATCCGCTCCTTTGAGAGCATCGTAGGGACGCTCGCAATATTTGATTTGTTCACCATAGATCGCTTTGACGTTGGCAGTGGCTTCCGGGTCATGAACTTGTAGGCGCACCCCATCTTTGAGCATTTCATCGATGAGCACCAGGGAAGGGGCCTCGCGGATGTCATCCGTTCGAGGTTTGAAGGCGAGCCCCCAGATCGCCAAGCATTTGCCCGCCAATTGATCGCCGAAATGCTGGCGGATTTTGCGGACGAGCATCCGTTTCTGTCTTTGGTTGACTTGTTCGACGGCTTCGATGAGATGGGCCGGTTGGCCGTGTTTGCGGGCCATGGCGATGAGTGCGTTGACGTCCTTGGGGAAACACGACCCGCCGTAGCCCGGACCTGGAAAAAGGAATTGAAAACCGATGCGGCTGTCATGGCCGATGCCCCGGCGCACGTCGTTAATGTCGGCGTGCATCACTTCGCAAAGATTGGCCATTTCGTTAATGAAGCTGATTTTGGTGGCCAGCATGGCATTGGCTACGTATTTGGTCATTTCAGCGCTTTCCGGCGTCATGACCAAAAGCGGGTGGTCCGTTCTCAAGAAGGGAGAATAGAGGTCGCGCAAAAGCTGCTCGGCTTTAGGAGAGCGCACGCCGATGACCACCCGGTCGGGTTTCATGAAATCATCCACCGCGGCCCCTTCTTTTAGAAATTCGGGATTGCTGGCCATGTCAAAGGCGATCGACGACCTGGCCCGCATGCGTTTTTCCAAGGCGGCGTTGGTGCCAACGGGAACGGTGCTTTTCACGACAATCAATTTGTAGTTGGCGAGCAAAGAGGCCACTTCTTCTCCCGCCGACCATATGTGAGACAGATCGGCTTCGCCGTCCGGGCCCGGCGGAGTACCCACGCAGATAAAGATCGTTTGTGCTTCCGCGATTCCCTCCGCAAGTTGCGTGGTAAAGCGCAGCCGACCTTCGCGCCGATTCCTTTGCACCAGTTCCAACAAGCCGGGTTCATAAATGGGGAGTCGCCCCGCATGCAAGGTGTCGATCTTGCCTTGGTCCTTATCGATGCCCACGACTTCGTTGCCGCATTCGGCCAAGCAAGTGCCCGTAACCAAACCGACATAACCCGTTCCGATTACCGCGATTTTCATAGGCCCTCGATTCCGTGTCCGGGAGTTAGCATTATCCCGGGGGTGAGTTTGGTTCATGAATGTTTTGTTTCGGGGCGGCTCGCAGACCCCGATAGTCATTTAAGACATCCAGCATCGTTTGGGCTAGATCGAACCTGGGTTGCCAACCCAAGGAATTTCGCATCAGGGAAACGTCTACGCGAACGGTGGCCGTGTCCGTGGTGCGAAGCAATTGACGATCTACCTCAACTTGGACCTGGGCGCTGCTTTGCGCCAACATATGCTCTAGATACCAGCCCATGGGGAAAGCTTGCCCGCGTGCCAAGTTATAAACTTCTCCCGGATCGCCACGCTCCATGAGCACCACATAGGCCTCGACCAAATCGCGAACATCCAAGAGGTCTCGTTCCGTTTGCAGTTGGCCGACGCGAAGGAGCGGCGGCTGTTTGCCGTTTTCAATCGCCGCGATTTGTTTGGCAAAATGCGCCAAGGCAAACCTTTCGGGAAGTCCTGGCCCGACAAAGTTGAAAGGCCGCGCGCGGATGATGGGGAGATCATGGGTTCGGTGTAGTTGGTAACTCAGCAGATCAGCGGCCGCTTTGCTGGCGGCGTATGGCGTGTTGGGTCTTAATTCCGTGCTTTCGGTAATGATGCCGACAGAGGAACGCACATCGCCATAAACCGCCCCAGTGCTAACGTGGAGAATGCGCGGCTGCAGACCCAAAGCGATGATGGCCTCGTAAAGGATTTGCGTTGCCCTTAAATTCCCTTCCCACGCTGTGTCGGGATCTTTTAACGATTGAGCTGGATCAACCGAGCCTGCTAAATGGTAAATCCGCTGCGGACGAAGGCGGTTTAAGAGCGATCGCAGCGTGGCTTCATCAAGAAGATCGCAGGCATGATGATGGTAACGTTGATCGTTGTGGTCCATCCCTGAATAGGTGAACGGTTGACGAGACAAGCCATGAAGCGGACCCTGGCCATGGCGGAGCAAGCAATCAATCAAGTGCTGCCCTGCAAATCCCGATGCTCCAGTGATAAGGATGGCCATGGTCATTGACAATTCGAGCTCGAGGGGCGTTATTCTCGTGGATTAGACGCGTTTTGGGCTTCTGATCCATCAGTCAATGTGCCGTACTGTTTAGCGTAAAATTGCCTGTATTCGCCGCTGCGAATGCGATGCACCCAATCCTGATGCTCTTGATACCACTGAATGGTTCGCTGCAATCCATCTTGAAGTGACGTGGTGGGAGTCCAACCTAATTCCTTCTTGATCTTGCTGCAATCAATGGCGTATCTGCGATCGTGCCCCGGCCGATCCTGCACATAACGGATCAGGCTTTTCGGTTTATTCAAGGCCTTGAGCAGTAATTCGGTGATCTCCAGGTTGGTCAACTCGCTCTCGCCCCCAATGTTGTAGACTTCGCCGATTTTGCCGCGGTTCCAAACGGCATGAATGGCAGCACAATGATCCGCGACGAAAATCCAATCCCTGACATTTTTCCCATCCCCATAAACTGGCACAGCTTGATTCGCCATGAGGTTGGCGATGAACAAGGGGATGAGCTTTTCCGGAAACTGATACGGTCCATAGTTGTTGGAGCAGCGGGTGATGAGGCCGGGGAATCCGAACGTGTGGACATAACTTCGAACCAGTAAATCAGCGGCGGCCTTGCTCGCGGAATAGGGGCTATTGGGCGCCAAGGGCGTGGCTTCCGTGAAGTAGCCTTCGTCACCCAAGCTGCCGTATACCTCATCCGTCGAGATTTGCACGAACTTGGCCACGCCGAATTCCTTGGCCGTATCGAGAAGGGTTTGGGTACCGAGCACATTGGTGACGACAAATGGTGTGGCATCGTGAATACTTCGATCTACATGGCTCTCGGCTGCGAAGTTTAGGATGGACGTGGGGCGATAGCTTTGCATGGCCGACCGAACGTGCTCGCGGTCAGCAATGTCGATTTGTTTGAAGTCGTATCGGGGATGTTGATGAAGGTCGGTTAGGTTTTCGAGGTTGCCAGCGTAAGTCAATTTGTCCCAATTGCTGATGTGAACGTCCGGCTCTGTTTCGATCAGATAACGAATGAAATTACTTCCTATGAAACCACAACCTCCGGTCACGACAACTCGGTTCATACACGGCTCCTTGCCCTGGGAACACAGGCAGCTTAGGTGAGACAGGACAAGATTGCAAGGCTGATTGACGATGTATTCAATCAGTGCAATTCAGTTGAATCCACTTTGAATTGAACCTTATTCAGCACATAGTTGAGTTCGAAAGGATAAATTGAAAACCTGAATCTTCCTCATCCATAAATCTGACGTTCTAAATCCTTACAATATATTAGTTTATGGAAAAGGTTAAGCTAATCGAAATAGGGTAGCTATTTGATCAGCCAAAGTGCTCAATAAATTCGCTGTAAACATTTATTAATTAACTACTTACGAGTATAGTTGATGATTGGCGTTTGTCCATACCCCACCATGTTCAACCGTATTTGCAATTTGCATTTCTTAGGAAACCAAGCCATTGAAGGAAAATCCGAGTTTGGACATTGAATTTTGATCATGAGGTTAAATTAATCTTGCTACCTTGGGTTGTTCCTTTTTGCTTGACATTAGTCTTTAACCTACATACACTTCTAGCGACATGTACTTCCCTTTCATCAAGGATGGAAGATAGGTCGCCCTCTCCAGGAGAGCCTAACGTGACCAAAAAAGAAATCGTTAAAGACATTGCAGATCGGCTTGGTCTAACCCAACTTCAAACCAAAGCCATCGTTCAACTAACCTTCGACGCCATTATCGACACGTTAATCAACAGCGACGACCATCGTATCGAACTGCGGAACTTCGGCGTATTTCAAGTTAAAAGACGTGCTGCTCGGAATGCCCGCAACCCCCGCACCAACGAAAAGGTAGCCGTTCCTCCCAAGAATGTGGTTACATTCAAGCCCGGAAAACGCATGGAAGAACTGGTCAAGAAATTGGAGAACGTCCCGTTGATGGGAACTGCGGATGATTTTGAACCTGAAGATGAGTTGGCTGAATCGGCTTCGAGCACCTCGGAAAACAATGCGCAACCGTAAAGATATCGTTCATTTTGAGATGAGCGACAATTCTGCTGATGCATGAATTCTGCAAGTTCGTGCTTTTACTTGCTTCATTGGGATAAGACTTTTAGCCAAGTTCACAGATGTTGTGAAGTATTGAGTCGGTTCAATTTGCCAGATCGATCGAACCCTGCCAATCCAAACGGATGGTAAAATCCTTCAAGTCCGATCCCGTTCTGGACCGATGAATTCCCGTAGAACAGGGTGAGTTCTTTGTTGGCTAGGTGGTTCCGCCTGGGCACACGGGAGGTGGGGCATGCGGCGGTTGGTTTTGGCGGTCTTCTTGGGCACGATGGCGATCGGCAACACGGGTTGCTGGCTAAATATTTGGTCAGCCGATCCTGTACAGCGTTCCCGTCAATTGCTCAATGTATCCGAGGATTTGCGCAACGTTCGCCAGGAATGGGATCGAATCTGGTTCGTTGATCAACCATCCCATTTGACTCCGTATCGAACCCACGGCGGCTTGCTGTAAAAGTATTAAGTTGGTGTAAATCAAGCGGGCAAGTCGGACTTCAATGGGGATGAAGTTCGACTTGTCTCGCCTTTTTCATTTCCAATCACGTCACGGCGGAGCGATTCAATCCTCCTTGCGCAAATACGCTAACAGATGCAAAAAATCAGCAAAAGTAACGCGTGACAATCCTCCGGCCGGCATGATAGAGCCCGGCACCTTGGCGATGGATTCAACCTCTTGCGCTTTCCATTGATGACGGGTGTTGAATCGATCGAGCAGCCAAACCGCCTGATCATCCTGCTTTTTCAGAATGCCTGTGTAACGCTGACCTGCCTTGAGATGAATTCGATGCGTTTCATAGCCTTCAGCGATGGCGTGATTCGGCGCAATCAGCGATCGAATCAATTGATCGTGACTCAACCTTTTGGCCACCCCTTTTAGATCGGGGCCAACCTCGCCACCCAGGTCCTCCTTCCGATGACAGCGGCTGCATTGCAATTCAGCGTTGGCGAAAAAGAGGGTTCGTCCTTTTTTCCAGTGGCTTCGCTCATCCAACCATTGCGCTAGACGAGTCGATTGTTGAGGCGCGTCATGACTCAATAATCCCACCTGCAGAACTTCGTAGTAAAGGGCTTGCATGGAGGTTTCTTTGCGAGCATGTTGACGCACGCCTTCAGCGACCGTAGGCAGGATCGACCAGGGCAATTGACCGCTCACGAATAAACGTGCGATCAATTTAGCTCCATCTGATTGGGCGGAAATCAACTTGGCATAAGCGTCTTGTTGACTGGGATCGAGAGTCTTGATGAAGTCGGGTGTCAATTCGAGTGCCGCTTTAGGGTCCTTTTTTAAAAGGGCTTCCATGGCAGTTTCGTGATAGGACTCCATGTCAGGATTCTTAAGCAAGGAAACGAAAAATGGAGACGCCTGGTTTTCCTCAAGACATCCAAGGAGTTTAACAATCTCACGCTTCTCCGCGATGCCGCGCTGATCCTCGGCGAAACACCCTAGGAGTGTTTTGGTGATCGTGGATTCCTTGAGATGTCTTAATTTTTGCAGAGCCGTGATGCGCACTCGTGGGTCTTCGTCGAAACGAACATGGTGAAAAAGCCAGTAATGATACTGGCTTGAGTGAATCATGTCGGTCTTGCTCAGTAACTCAAATAAATGGCATTTCAGGCTTGGGGAGATAGTGTCACGGTTGCTCCAATCAATGACCCATGCAGGGGAATTGGCCGGTGTGTCTTGATGATAGGGGATGCTGTTGAGGAGCGTTAGCAATTCCGCTTCGGTGAGGTGAGGGTAAGACACGAAATTCTTTAACCATTGCGGAAAGGCTCTGGAACGCCCGAGGGTGAACGCTTCGATTACTTTTTCACGATCCACGTTCAATCCTGAATAAGCGAGCGAAGCCAAACGCTCAATGGCGGCCCCGCCGCCATGTTCGATCGCTCGGATGAGGCCGACTAGCAAAGCCCGATCATGTCCGACATCGAACTTGTAGACATGGATCAACGCATCGATGGTTTCCAGATCGCCTAACTTGCCGGCAGCGAGGAAAACAGCTCGGCGAGCCTGCGCGTTGGAATGATTCAATTGCTTGATGAAGGCTTCGAGAACGCGAGCGTTTTTTTTCTCCGATCGCCAAGCCAAGGTCTGAGCGGCGACCTGAACCATCTCAGGATGGACTTCCTCGAGCCATTGGATGCATAAACTTTCATCACTTGCCTGCCAAGCGTATTGCAAGGCGATCAAGGCTTGAAGGCGAGTTCTTGGAGCTGACTGTTGATCCGTTGCGATGCGTTCAAGCTCGCTCCTGGTGGATGGAAGTCGTTGCCCCAAAAACGAACTGGCCCAGGTTCGGATCAATTGGTTCGTTGAGGCCAATGCGTCCAACCAAACGTTCGAATCTGTCCATTCCTGTTCAGCAACAATAGGAAGTGGCCTTAAGGGCATGGACGCCTCCAGTTCATGGCCGGTCCATTCAAGGCGGTAAAGAAGTGGACCTGAAATGGAATTGGGCGAGTCGAATTGGGGAATAATGTTGTGTCGCTGAACGCAAACATAAATGGCGCCATCCGGCCCCATCAACAAGTGGGTCAACGCCAAACAAGGCAACATGGCTTTGAGCACATCCCATTCCTCGCTCACTTTGAATTGACAACCGTTTGGTTGTAGTCGGATGGCTCGAAGAAGCTGACCTTCTTTGTCTGTAAAAATGAATGCCCCTTGCAGCTTCTCACCCATGCGATCATCACCGTAATAGATGAAATGATTGGGCGGACCATGTTTCCACGTCTTGACCGGATCCAAGATGCCCATCCACAGTTCCATAGAGGCCAAGGTATTTTCGGCGATGGCTCGATCAGGAGGAGAAAATTCATCCATGTATTCTCCTTCTTCGAGCAAGGAGAGCAGTCGACATTCTGGCTTGAGATGCGCGTATTTGTGGCCAAAATCAAGCAGGAATGGTTGCATGTCAGATGAAAATGCCAATTCCGAGACTTTATCGCCAATGCCTCGAGCATAGACGTGCCATTGGCTGCCATCAGCTCGGCAACGAAATACTTTCCCGCCGCGCATGGTTTTCTGGTTGATGGGAAACGAAAAGGATTCGTCAGCCGGCTTGGCAGGGAGAGTGATATAGAGCCAGCCGTCGGGACTGAATGCAAGCGTCGGGCGAGTGTCCTCGGTTGATAAATCCTGCTGCGTGATCAATGTAGAGACGGGTCCCACCAGGCCATCTCGCGGATGCCATGATTGTCGCTGGAGTTTTCCGGATTCAAGCCAAATGAACCATTCTCCCACAATGGCGAACGAAATGGGTCGCGTAAAGCGTTTCCATTCTCGATGCGCTTGCCATTGTCGTTTCTGTTCATTCCACCGCAGCGTTTTCAGAAGGCAAATTTTCGCAGACGTTTGCGCACGGGTTTCATCCAATTCCAGTGCTTCATCGTTGTTTGACAGTGATAAAAGCTC